>Ga0194125_10001016_pt1 | contig 47633 bp, 40 predicted proteins | sample TA2KigC250mmetaG_FD_148626 | JGI IMG/M metagenome (GOLD analysis project Ga0194125, IMG submission 148626) | Freshwater microbial communities from Lake Tanganyika, Tanzania - TA2015034 Kigoma Deep Cast 250m | ecosystem: Environmental > Aquatic > Freshwater > Lake | place: Tanzania: Lake...
ACGGTGATTGGGAACCTATGCTCGCTGTTGAACGATGACGGCTGCCTCATCATCACAACTCAGGCCGGAAGGATTCACAAGACGGAGTTGTCGGTCGGCCATCTCAAACACTTCACCATTGGAGAGATAGAGCGAATTCTCCGTCACTCGGGTTTGAGTGTCTTGGAATCCATAGCCTGGGGCTGGCCAGGAATGACCGCTATCAAGTACGCAGCCAACCTGAACAGTGATGTCACGATACGGGCCCTCGGCTCCGGAACGTATGGGATTCTCGCCAAAGCGGTAAATCACGTTGCCTACTTGTTCTCGTACTTGCTGTCGCTCCCGAACACCAAGTGGGGTCCTCAATTGCTGGTGCTCGCCACAAAACCGACGAGTGATCGCAGATGAATGATCCGAGAAGACCACGAGTCAAGTTTGATTCGACTACAAGAGATCCAACGGAACTGTCAGATTCTGAATGTCACTTTATGAATGGTCTCTTTGCTATCTTTTCTTATTCGCAAATCCAGCGATGAAGAGGGGAACGACCTTGCGGAGAGACAGGTCAACTATTGCTGCCTTCTTTACGTTGATGGCCGTGTCGTGCGCACTCTTGCTAACTGTGTTAACGCCGGAGTCTCGCCAGAGCGAGTACACATGGTCGCAGTCGGCTGGAGATCTTCCAGGGAGTCTCAACCTTTCTCGACTTTGGCCAGAGCTGGTAACGGTTGATTTCGACTGCAACGCGATTGCCTCTGAGCACCAAGGGGTAATCGTTTCCCTAGGAGGATTCACTCTTTCGCACGAAGAAAGACTTCTACGCTTGGAAGTCAGGAACGAACAAAGCACACGCTTGTTCGTCAAACCACCCACCAGTAACTGCTCAGCTGGCTTTATGTTTGACTCGAAATCCGGGGAGATCTCTGTTTTCGCGGGCGATGCTCGAAGCAGCACCACGCTGACCAGAGATGAATATCCAACAATCGACTCCATTTTTGTTGGTGCACCAGATGAAACATCTGACCTGCGAGTTCAGTTGCTGACCCAACCATGGGGTTTGAAGAACGAGCCTTCAAGACAATTCCTCGCTGCCTGGGCGGTCCTGTCAGCCCTGCTCTCTTCCATGGTTCTTTCACGACCACGGGAGCGAATTACCAATTCTGGGGCCGATTCGACTTCCTCGTCAGATGGCTCATCCCTGTTCGTTGCCGTATGCCTTCTTGCGTCCTCGATTCTTATTCCACCATTCTTGGATGATGGTTGGGTGTTGAATCGTTTGACGCAACTTTCCAAGACAGGCCAAAACAGCAACATCTTTGACGCAGGAGATGCGTGGCTTCCTCAGGGAAATCTCCACGAATCACTACTCGCATTGATGACGAGAAGCGGTATCTCCTTCATTGGACTGCGACTCGTTGTCGTCGGACTCCTTGTTGTCGCCTGGGAATTGATCCGTCGCTTCTTGCTGGTTCGCTACCTTGAAGTGGGAAAGCCTGCCATTTGGATTGCATCTGCAGTCTTCACAACCTTCTCAATCGGTTGGCTTGTCACGCTTCGGGCCGAACCCTGGATCGTTCTCTTCGCCGCTGTTTCCTGGTCTGGATTGACATGCTTTCTGTCAAGTTCTTCACTGCGTGGATTTTTCTTTGCTTTGACAGGTGCTGGACTGGCCATTACCGCACATCAAGCGGGCTGGACAGCCCTTGCTCCCGCGATCTTCGGGATTGTGATCGCTGTACGTAGAACGAAAAACGGATCTCTTCGAATTCGGAGCCTCGCTTTGACAATGCTGAACGCGACCTCAGTTATCGCTGTCAGTCTCTGTTTTTTGGCTGGGTTGCCAACCATCGCTGAATCAGTTTCCAATTTTGAAGCCAATACGACTACTCACTCATACTCGATCTTCTCAGAACTACTTCGGTATCAGTACTTGTTCTCGCTCGCTTCTTCTGTTCGTGTGACGAGCATTCTCATCCTCCTGCTTGCGATGATTCTTTCCGCAGTGAGAACGGTGCCTTCGCTTTCCAAGGAATCGATCACATGGGTCATTGCAGTCGGCTCGTTGCTGGGTCTCCTGCTCACGTCTAGCAAATGGCTTTGGCACTTTGGGGCATACGCCGTGCCCGCCTCGGTGTTCACTGGACTCGCATTCTCAAAAACTTCAATCAAGAACTTCTCGAAGCGACCCATTTTCTCCATCTCCTTGCCTGTTCTCGTCTTCATCGCAGCATCGACCCTCTCGTTTGCTGCTGAGTGGGGGCAGTCTGACTTGGTTAGCAGCTCATGGTTGGAATTCGCCGATCGATTCAGCGGCCCGACCAATGTTTCTGTTTGGTTACTGATCTCGCTACTGGCCTTGGTTCTCGGGCTTCTTGCTGACTTCAGAAGAGAGGGCGGTTTCAGGGTTATTGCAACGGCAACGACAGTTCTTTCGGTGCTCTGTGTGCCGATCCTCGCCCTGGGATGGATTGCTCGCGATGCGATTCGGACCGAAGGTTGGTCGTATCCGAAGCAGAATGTTCAAACTCTCACTGGAAGCAGTGACTGTGATGATAAGCGATTCTTCGCGGGTCTAGAACCCCTGCCTGTCCTGCCCGAAGTCGTTCCGGTCAACGTGGGTCTCGCCAAAGGAGCGGCTCCTGACATACCTTCGCTACTGTCAAACAAACCTGCTGATTTCTGGGGAAGTTGGTCCATAGATCTAGCCCAGTCCTCAGCCGACCAATCGGCCGTCACTGCCGACTCAGCAACCGGCGGGTTCAATTCCCCTAAACAACAATTGACTGGAGTTCTTCGAACTTCATTCTGGATCGCTTCCGGAAGTTCATCGGAAGTCGACTTTTCGGTCGTCTTAATCAACGAAAACAAGACCGTTGACTCGATAACTGTACGTAGCACGATTGATGCAACTTGGGAGCTGGTAAGTCTTGAGGTGGATCCAGTGGTGACCGAGGCCTTTGTGCGCGTGAACGACCGATCAGAGAAGATCGGAGGGTGGGGAGCAGTCAGCGCACTTTCTGCACCGACCCTCATGTCAGCAAACGAGATCAATGAAGCCGGAACCGTGTATGTGGGACCGTTCGAAGCCATGAGATATCCGTGTCTTGAGCCCGGCCTGCCAGAAGGAGGGCTGTGGCCCCACTTCGACTTCGTCACTGAGGAGGCCACAAACTTTTCGTACCTATTTGGGCAGGATGCTCGGCTAACGGACTTAGGTTGCGCTGATCCTCAGATCACGTGCATCCGAACAACCGAGTATCAGATGGCAACGGTCCACAGGCGAGACCTCTGACAGGCGGCCTCAGTCCTTGAGACGCATCCGGTCCAACCAACCGAACATCACGGCCATGGCCCGTGGGTCGTGGCGCAGACGGTGTCCTGCGCCGTCGATCACCCGCATCTCGGCCGCCCCGTGCGACTCGGCCAGCTGGCGCGAATCGCTGGCCGGCACACTCTCGTCGTCGTCCCCGTGCAGAAGCAAAAGCGGTCGCGGGGCAAAACGCTGGGCGGCCGGAACGGGCCGGAAGCGCCGCAGTTCGCGCGTCCAATCGTCGAGGTCCGAAGGAAATCGCGGTGTACGCACCGCACCCACCTCGCGACAATGGTCGAGGAACTTTCGAGGCTGGGCCGCCCAATCGTCGAAATCGGCGCGAGGACCCAGCAAGGCGCATCCCCGCACACGCGGGTCGTCAGCCGCCACGCACATGGCCAACGAGCCCCCGGTGTTGGAGCCCACCAGCCACAACCCCGTGGGCTGAGCCTCGGCGATCATGTGGTCGATGGCGGCCCGCAGATCGTCCACCCAACCCTGCAGCGAGAAATCGCCGGGGCTGTCGCCGCATCCACGAAAGGTGAAGCACATGGCGGCGAAGCCCAACTCGTTGGCGATGCGGTCCATCAGTTCGGGAAACGTACTGGCCGAGTGGCGGGCATCGAAAGGTCCGAACGGAAACGAGTGACACATGATCACCCCGGGCAGCGCCTCGGTTCGGCCCGCGGGTCGAGCCAGGTACGACGGCAGTTGTAGCCCACCGGATTCGAAGGTGCCGTTGCTCTGCATCGGCGGACGAGCCTCAGGCCCGCGGCTTGCGGTGACGGCGCGTCTTGCCCGGGACGGCCAATGTGTAGCCCCGATTACGGGCCTCAGCCAGGGTGTCGGGACCGAAGCACAGGCCGGTTTCGGCCTCGACGATCTCCTCGATCACGGCTTCGTCCATCCAGGTGTCGAGGTCGTACACCAACTGGGTGCGCTTGTCGCCGAGGAATCGAGTGTGCTCGAACTTGGAGGGGCGTTCCATGGATCACCACGGTACTACGGTCGGGGATGACGACAGGGGGTGCTGGAGTGGATCAGGTGAAACGCGTCGACTTCTACTTCGATCCAATGTGCCCGTACGCGTACCAGACCTCGCTCTGGATCCGCGAGGTGCGTCGCCAGAACGGCCTGCGCGTCGACTGGAGGTTCTTCAGCCTCGAGGAGATCAACCGCCCCGAGGGCAAGAAGCACCCGTGGGAACGCGAGATCGGATACGGCTGGAGCCCCATGCGGGTCGCCGCCCGCTTGCGTCGACGGGACACCGACCTAGGTGATGCTTGGTACCTCGCCTGCGGTCGAGCCCTGCACGAGGAAGGACGCAAGCCCCACGACCCCGAGGTCGCTCGCGCGCTATTGGTGGACATCGGTGCTTGCGCCGATGATTGGGACGAGGCCCTGACGGATATCACCACCCACGACGATGTGAAGGCCGATCACTTTCACGCCGTCGACACCTACGGGGGATTCGGGGTGCCGATCATCGTGTTCCCCGCCGGCGACGACCATCCGTCCAAAGCCGTGTTCGGCCCCGTGGTGGTGCCGGCTCCGATGGGATCTGACGCCATGGCCCTCTGGGACCTCACGGTGGCGTACACCCGGGTGAAGGGTCTCTACGAAATCAAGACCCCCAAGACCGCCGACGACATCGCCTTCATCGGACGAGCATTTACGCCCTATCTGCAGGGTCGCGATTGGCAAAGTGTTCAGAATCCCGCTCCCTGAGGAAAGCCATGATTCCTACTGACACCATCGACAAACTGGCTGCCTGTTTCGCTTCGTTATCACAGCTCGGATCACATTTGACCGAGAGCGATTGGAAGACCGCCACCGACTGCCCGGGATGGACGGTGCAGGACAATCTGTCCCACCTCGTCGGGATCGAACGCGTGCTGAACGGGTTACCCGCCACCTCGCATCGCGCCCCGGACTCCGCCCACGTGAAAAACCCCATCGGCGAGGCCAACGAGAACGAGATCGACTCGCGTCGTGGCATGTCCGGGGCCGAGGTGCTCGCGGAATGGAACGAGATCGCCACCGCTCGCTTGACCACTCTGCGGACCGCCGACGAGGCCTACTTCGCCCAAGCGGTCATGACCCCCACCGGACCGGGAACCGTGGCCGACTTCTTGCACATTCGAGTGCTCGATTCCTGGGTGCACGAACAGGACATGCGGCGAGCGGTGGGTAAGCCCGGTCACCTCTCTGGCCCGGCCGCCGAACACACCATCGACCGCTTGATCCGCACCATCCCCATCGTGGTGGGCAAGCGGGCGGGCACGCCCGACGGTGCGACCGTGGTATTCGACATCACCGGCGGAGTGCAACGTCACGTCATATGCGCCGTTTCCGCGGGGCGGGCGGCGATCACCGACGTCGAACCCGAGGCACCCCTCGCTCGGCTGACCTTGGACGTCGAGACCTTCCTCATCTTGGCCACCGGACGCCGTGCACCCGACACGATGCTCGACTCGGTGGAACTGGCCGGCGATCGGGACCTCGGTGGCCGAATCGTCACCGGATTGAACATGATGATCTGACGTCGATTCATGCGATTACTCTCGCCCCCGATTCCTGACGAATCCGTTTCCACGCCATGAGGCGTCGGGCGCTCCCCTATCTCGTCGTCCTCGTCGCCAGCGCGTGGGTCACCCGCCATTTCTGGTGGCCCGGACATCACGTTGTCTCTTTCGACACCAGTGCCTACGCCGCACCGAACTGGGCTGTGGGCAAGGAGGCGTTCGTCGATTGGCGGCTGCCGTTGTTGAACGACCGTATCTTCGCCGGAGTGCCCCACCTCGGCAATCCGCAGTCGGGAGCGTTCTCGCCGTTGCGTTGGCTTTCTTACGCTTTCCAACCGACGCGGGCCGTGAACCTTCTCGCCGCGGTGCACGTGCTGATCCTGGGAGTGGGGGCCACGTTCTTCGGTCGTCGACTGGGATTTTCGCGCCTCGGTGCCACCGCCGTGGGTCTGATCTGCGTCATGGGCGGAGCCACCGTGACGAAGTCGATCCAACTCGAGCAGATCATGGTGATCGCCTGGTTGCCCTGGGTTTTGGCGTTCGCACACATGGTGATCGCACACCCCGAACGATGGCGATACGTCGGCCTGTTGTCGACCGTCGTGTCCATGGCGATCCTCAGCGGGCATCCACAGATGACCTACGAGTTGGCCTTCACCGCCGCGGTCTTCGTCGTGGCTCTCGTGTGGCGCGACGCGAACCGGTGGCGGGCCTTGCGCTCCATTGGCGTGGCGGTGGCCACGAGTGCACTCACGTGTGCCCTCACGCTCCTGGCGGCTCTCGCTGCCTCCCGTGACGGTCAGTTCGCCAGTGGCCGCGACATCGACACCTTGAACAACGGTTCGCTCATCTTGCAAGTGCGCCACGTGATGCAGGTGTTCCTCGGCAGTGTCACGATCGATCGCTCCGACGTGTTCGCCGGCGCTTTCGAATCCATCGCCTACCTGGGTGTGGTGGCCGGCCTGCTCGCGCTCGCGGGGGTCCTAGGGGCCGTGCGACGCAACCTGTCGCGCTCGTGGAGCGTTCCCCTCCTCGTGGTGGCGGCCCTCGGACTGGTGTGGTCGCTGGGCCCGCGCACCCCGGTGTTCCGAGCGGCCTTCGAGTATCTGCCCGGCTTCGACCAGGGTCGGGTGAGCACGCGATGGCTCATCGTAGTGTCGATCATCGTCGCGGTGTTCGTGGGAGCGGGAATCGACGCGTTGCGAGAGGGGCCCTCGCGCCGTGTGCTGCTCGGCGTCGTGGGTGCGGTGTGCGCGTCGTCGACAGCCATGGTTGTGCTTCCGTTGCGGAGCGGTGACGGGACCACTCGGGTGGCATGGGCTCTGGCCGCGCTCTTGGTGGTGGTGTCGATGTGGGCCGCACGACGAGTCGAATCGTCGACACGCCGACGTGTCGCGATCGCGATGCTGGCGTTGTTGGGGCTGGAGTTGTTGTTGCTCGACCGGGCGTCGATCGTCGACGACGTCCGGTCGTCGGAGGCCGCCGAACACATGGGGACGGGCACCACCGACTTCCTCGAGTCCACCGATGGCTACACCATCGCCCTCACCGACGATGCTGGGACGGCCGACTATCTGGTGCCCGCCCTGCGACCGAACGCCAACGCGCTGTTCGACATCGCCTCCGTCGACGGCTACGACGGCGGTGTCCAGGTGACCACGCGGTGGGCCGCGTCGTTGCGACGGTTCGCCGTCGCTCCGGCCTACGACCTGCCGCTGCGCAACGCACTGTCCGCACCGCTCGACCCGACCCAAATGGCCCGGCTGGGCGTGCGGTGGGTGCTGTTGGATGCCACCGACGACCCCGCGGTGCTCGTGCCCGGCTGGGATGGGCCGGCGGTCACCGACGATCGCTTCAGCGTGTGGGAGAACCCGGCCTGGGTGGCTCCGGCCTGGGCCTATCTGGCTGCCGCCACCACCTCGCGGGCGGCCCCCGACGCCCTGCGAGAGAGTGCATCGACCTTCACGAATACAGCCATCGTGGATCGAGCCTCGGCGGTCCTGACGTGCGATTCCGAGTGCGATCCCCGACCCGTCGATCTGCGGGTCTTGACCCCCGAGCATCTGCGTACTGAGGTGGACCTCGACCGGCAGTCCGTGGTGACGGTCCCGCGCCAAGCGTTGCCCGGGTGGAGCGTCTCGGTGGACGGCGAGCGTTCGGAACTGCTGACGGTCGACGGCCTGTATCTGGGTGTGCGAGTGGAACCCGGACCGCACGTGATCGAGTGGCGTTACCGACCTGGCTGGGTCACCCCGGGCACCATCGCCGGAATACTCGGTGTGCTCGTCACTCTGGGCTTGCTGTGGGGCCGACCGCTCCGATGGCGTCGAAATAGGTCAGGTGGGCCTCGGTGACCGCCACGACGTCGACGTCTTCCAGCATCTCGATGCCGACCCGCTCGGATTCGCCCAACAGGTAGCCGATCAGGGTGTCCTCGGCGATGATCACCGGCGTGTCGATGGTCTGGCGCTGATCCACGGCGCGCTCGGGCATCAGGCCCTTACCGTGCAGCCAGTTGAGGTGCATCACGAGGAGTTGGTTCAGTTCCTCAGGGGTGAGGCGGGCCTGGGTGGACTCAGGGAGCAAGGCGGCCACGAAGTCGACGGCCTGTTCGATCTCGTAGACGGCCCGGGGAGCCACGGCGTCGAGGCGCCGGGCCTCGCGCCCGACCGTGAGCGCGGCGATCAGGAACACCGACACCGCCGCCACCAACGAGAACAACCAGATCACGTGGTCAGACTACTTGTGCTCACCTGGTGGGACTGGTGGCAGGTGCGCAGTTGTTGGGTCGGCTGAGTGGGTCAGCGGGGAAGCAACGTGATGCGGCGCGAGCGCACCACCACCACGGCCAACACCATCACCAACAGAGCCATCAGGGCCAGGCCCGACGAGCTCGAACCGGTGGTGGGCAAGGTGGCCGCCTCGACGGTGATGCCCACCGCCATGTAGATGCCCGAGCCGGCCAATACCACGGTGTGGTTGCCCGCCGCCAGGTCGGACGGCAACGCCGCCCGATCGGCAAACGTGCCGTCGGCGCCGGCCGTGAAGGACTTCAACAAGCGCGGTGTCGACATGACGACCAGTTCGGCCGCTCCCGAGGCGGGAAGACCGGAACCGGCCACGTTGATGATGCCACCCGGTCCGATTTCCAACACACCGGTGGCCGACAGGCTGGCCGCGGCGTTGGCCGCGTTCACTCCGGCCAACAGCAATGCCGACGACGACGTGGTGAGCAGCAGGACATCCTCCACCGGCACGTCCACCGCGTTGCCGCTGGCGTCTTGAGCCAAACCACGCATCACCGCACCGGTGGCCGTGTTCGACACGGACACGTTGGAAGTGGCGCCTTGGGGAAGGCTGGTCTGGAACGCGGTCAACAGGGCCGCACCCGCCGCCTGAATCTCGGCGATCTGAGTGGGAGTGCGCTGAGCCGGCGGAGTGGCCGCGGCGGTAGCGGCGGTAGCACCCACCGTGTTGATGGTGGCGCTCACCGGTGAACCGTTGACGATCACGGTGACCGCACCCGGCGTCTGGGTGAGTTGAGACTGATTCGAGGAATTCACCAACTGCGGCGCGTTCACGCCGACGGCCACCGTGGTGGTGGGTCCAGAGCCCACCGTGGTGGTGGGTCCAGAGCCCACCGTGGTGGTGGGAGCACTACCGATGGTCAATGCTTGGGTGATCACGCCACCCGGAGTGGTGATGGTGATCGTGTACGAACCGGCGCTGAGTGCCGGAACCGTAATGTTGATCGAGCCGTCGTTGGTGACCGTGAAGGTCGCAGTGGTTCCACCGATGTCGACCGACGATGTTCCGGTGAAACCGGTTCCTGTGACCGTCAGCGAACCTCCGGAGGGGCTGACGGTGCCCGGGCTAGAAGTGAGAGTGGGCGCAACCGGCCACACCACGGCGGTCGGGGCGAACGAGTCCGTCGTGAGACCGTTGGCAGTGAGGCCAACAACTTGGGATCCCCATGCGCCCCAGCAGTACAAGTCACCGGAGTCGACAGCGCAAGCGGTCTGACCCGCCAGAGCGAAACTGGTGACGGCCGTGTTCGTGAACCCGTTGGCGGCCGCCACCTTGACTGCCGACTGGCCCGCATTGGCGGTTCCGCCGTCGCCGAGGGTTCCCGAGAAGTCGGATCCCCAGCAATACAACGCACTCGACTTCAGAGCGCACGCGCTCGTGGAGCCGTTCACGACCTTGGTCACGCCGGTGTTGGTGAAATCAGAGGTGTTCGGAATGGCGACGGGCGGCCACACGGGGCCGGGCGAACCGCCCGGAGACGAGATCCCGCCGTTGTTGGCACCGAAGCAACGCACGACCCCGGAATCGACCACGCACGTGTTCTCCTCGCCCAGAGCGAACGTGCTCACGTTCCCGTTCGTGAAATCACCGGCGGAAGGAACCAAGGTAGGAGCCAGCAGGTTGTTGTTGATGTCGTAAGTCGGAGCACCACCCACCGCCGACTTGACCGTCATTCCCCAGCAATAGATCTTGCGGTCGTTCGCTTGACCCATGTCGCGGAGGAGGCAACCGTGCTTGCCGCTCATTCCGATTTCGGTGATCGCACCGTTGATGAACGGGGTGGCGTCGGCCGCCATCACCGGAACGTTCGATCCCCCAGTGATGCCTCCGTCGGCCATCAGGCCGTACTGATCGTTGCCCCAGCAGTACATCATCGACTGCTTCAGAGCGCAGGCTCCCGCGCTCGTCACGGCCACCTTCGAGAATCCGGAGTTGATGACCGGGGGCGATGCAACCGTGTTGTTGGCCACCTTGGTCATGACGGTCTTGCTCACGCTGGTTCCGTCACCGAGCTGATTCGAGGTGTTGGTGCCCGAGCAGAAGATCACGCCACTCTCGATGGCGCACATCGACCCCCCGCCGACTGCCACGGCAGTGACGTTGGTGTTGGTGAAACCCGACGTCGGATTCGCCGCCACCTTGGTGGGATACGACCGGGAGTCGCTGTTCCCGAATCCGAAACGACCGCTGAAGTTCACTCCCCAGCAGTAGAGCTCCTTGTTCGAGCCAGTCTGCGTGATGGCGCAAAATCCCGCGGCGTTCGTACCAAACGACGCCGGCACTCCGACCACCTCCAGAACGGTGGGTGCGGTGGCAGCGACCGGTGACGCACTTGGCAACACCGACGCGAGCGACGTGGCCAACAGGGCGACGACGACGAGAACACGCTTCATGACTCGGGAACCTTTCGAAAGTGGCTTGTGGGAGGAAGAAACTGTGAAGGAACTGGTGGCATGAACGACCAGAAACTGGTCGTTCATGCCACCAGTTCCACCAGGTGAGCAGTTGTTGTTTCGGTTGAGTGGGTCAGCGGGGCAGCAGGGCGAGGCGGCGCGAGCGCACCAACACCGCGGCGAACACCATGGTGAACAACGCAATCACCACCGTACGACCGGTGCCATCGGTCAGACCGGTGGAGGGCAGTGCCGAGGGCACCACGCGCAGACCCATCACCACGTAGGTGGTGCCCGTGGCCACCACCAAGGTGTGATCGCCCACGCCGATCGAACCCGGCAACTGTGCGGACTTACTGACATCACCGGTGGCCGACGTGGTGAAGTTGCCGATAAGGGTCGGGGTCGACATGACCACCAACTCACCCGGCGCACTGGCACCGAGACCCGAGCCAACCACACCGATGACTCCACCGGCACCAACCTGGTACTTGCCGTCAGAAGTGATGTTGGCGTTGTTCGAACCGATCATCAGCGAGATGGACGGACCGTCGAGGATCACGATGTCCTCCACCGGAACGTCCAACGAATTGCCGTTGGCATCGAACACCAGGTTGCGCATCACCGCGCCCGTCGTGGTGTTCACGACGGCGACGTTGGTCACCGCACCCGCCGGCAACGACGCCAGGAACTCCTGCAGCAGTGCTTGGCCAGCGGCCTGAATCGCCGCCACTTGGGCCGGGGTGCGCTGCGACGCCGGAGTGCGGGCCGCCGTGATTTCCACACGCGTGGTCTCGATCGTGACCGACTGACCGTTGATGATCATGCCTTCTGAACCCGGATCACGCTCGAGCAACGATTGGTTGGACGAGTTCACCAATGTCGGAGTCGAGCTGCCGCCCGAGCCTCCACCCGAACCGTTGCCCGATCCGGACAACCCGAAGTCGAGTCGAACCAGGGTCGCCTTCACCGGCATGGCACTCATCACGAACTTCGACATCAACGCGACGAACTTTCCGTCGGCCACGGGAACGATTCCTCCGTACGCAATGGTGCCGCCCGTCGACAACGAAAGCGAGCACGATCCATGGAGGAACGCCGCGGGACCAGAGGAAAACGCCGACGCGATCTCGCCGGCAGCCGTGAGCTTGATCATCGCCGCAGTCGGGCCGAAGGTGTCGAACAGCACACCCGAGACCGCGATGCTGCCATCAGACAATTCCTCGATGCCGGTCGCACGACCCTTGCTCCAGGTGGTCGCCACCGTGCCCCCGGTGCCGAAGGTGGCCTCGGCTCCAGTCGTCGTGTCGAGCTTGGTCACCTTCCAGGTGTACGCGGGCGTTCCACCCGACGAAGTCGACGTGCCGTAGGCCACCAATAGACCCGAGCTAGTCAACTTCATGCCGCCGGTGGCATCACTGGCGTTCGGGTCGCCAAGCGTCTTGGTCCCGGCGCCCGCCCACGAGGTGAGCACTCCAGAACCGTCATAACGCGAGATGACCACGTCACCCATCGCCGTCTGAGTGAAGAATCCCCCATCGCTGGTGGGCGCGATCACCACGGTCGAGCTCAACAGGGAGAGAGTGCCCGACCCGGCGAATCCAGCCACAACCGCACCCGTGGCGTCGTACTTGATAATTCCATTGGGGTTCGACTTGACGATCAGAACCGATCCGTTCTTCAAAGTCGCGGTGCGCATCACCGACGTGTTGCTTTGGAAGTCGACAACGCCCGCCACTCCGGCCGGATCGAACGACGTGTCGACCGCGCCCGTCGAGGTGAGTTTGAGAACGAAGTGGTTCTGCGACACGCTCGAGCCCACCAGGTAGATGCCATTGACGGTCACGTCACCATCGGGCCCCACTGAGACTCCACGAACTGTCACAGAGCTCTCCGCACCAGACGAGACATCGACGTCGAGCACACCCGACTGACCGAAACCCGCCACGGGCGAGCCATTCAGATCGAATTTGCGCAATTGCAACGTTCCGCCACTCGGGGCTGAAACACCATTGACGACCAAGAGTGCATTGTCCGAAGTCTTCACGATTCCGCCGTAGGAGCCTTCGGTGGCCGAGGCGGGGGCAATTTCCTGCCATCCACCACCGAACGTCGTGTCGACGCCCGGAGACGTTCCCACGATGGTCTCGGCTCCCGCGGTGCACGAGCCAGGACCGCTGCCACCACCGCCGCCGCCACCGGCCACTGAGATGGAGAACGAAAACGTGGTGACGTCCGATGCTGAACAGGCCGAGATCGGGGTCGTCGAAGCCGGCAAGCTGTTGTAACACGCGTCGTTGGCGACATACACAGTGTGCGGGCCAGTGGCGTTGAACAACAGTTTGATTCCGGAAATCGATCCAGTGCGCTGATACGAGGTCAAGTCGTTCTTCGTTGGCATCGTGCTTCGAATTGTCGGCGGGTTGGTACTACCCCAAGTGCCGCTCACATTGGTCTGCACTCCCACACCCGCACTTTGGATGCCGATGTACACGTTGGTGCCCGTACCCATGCAACCCCCCAGCAGGAAGTCGAACGAGTTCGAAGGGGTCGTGGTGAAGCCGGTGAAGGACTTGTTCGTTGCGCTCGAACAGTCTGCCCCCCACGTGCTAGCAGGCAACGGAATGACGCTCGGGATACCGCCGCCGCTTCCACCGCCGCTACCCGAAGTGATGTTGAAGTTCACGGAGTAGGAGGCGCTCTGAGCTCCATTACTGACGTCAAACGAGACGTAAGCAGAACTTGTGGCGGTCGGTGTTCCCGAGATGACGCCAGTTTGAGCATTGAAGGTCAAACCAGCTGGCAAGGCCGCCGAGTACTGACTCAACGCGAACGTCGGCGTCGACAGATAATTGCTCAACACCGGGGCCGAGTTAGGAGTAATCGCCACGTTCACGGTTCCGCTGATCGTCGCGCTACTGGGTGTGATTCCCGGCGTCGGGGGTTGGCCCGTGCAACTACTCGCCGCGAGTCCGCCGGTTGCCCACTTGAGCACCCGAACTACGTCCACCTGCTGGAAGTTGGGGTTGTAGACGTAGTCCGTACCGATACCGAGTTGATAGAAGTTCCCGCTCGAGATCGGGACAAAGGCTCCGAAGAGATCGCACCGCGAATCGGGCGTGACGATTCCGTCAGAATCGAAGGAAGTGTCGATCGCGCCGCTCGAGGTGAACTTGAGCAGGCTGCCACGCGAGCCATAGTTGCCCTGCAGCGGAGGGATGGAACCTTTGAGAACGAAAGAGCCGTCACTCAACTTCGCGATCTTTCCCATACCCCAGGCCTCGAAACTGGGGATCGTCGTATAGCCCGACGAACCCCATGTCGTGTCCAAGGTTCCGTCCCCGTGCAACTGAGCCATCTTCACCCAGTGGCCGTTGGTGTCGTCACGTTCCGCGGCAACGAGCAGAATTCCACTGTTGTTCTGCTGCGGAGGGAAAATGAAGTAGACCGGGATCGCGAGTTGGAGGACGCCGCTGGTCCCGTACGAAGTGTCGAGCTGAGCGGACGACATGGACACGTCGAAGCGATACAGCTTGCTGGTCACGCCCTGGCTGCTCGCCATGGCCGTGGTGTAGATGACCACCTTGCCTCCACTGGCCGGGAAGATTCCGGCGTGCCAAAAACCCGAGTTCGACCAGGTGGAAGTGGGGATCGTCATGTAGTTCTGACTGGTGATACCCATGTTGGTCGGCAGTCCGGTGGAAGTACTGAACTTGTGAACGACTGCTTCGCCACTGTTCTGTCGATAGCCCAAGATGTAGATGTCGCTCACGCCGATGTAGAACGAGCCCATCGTCGAGACCATCTGCGCGGCCTCGGATGCCACGACCCATCCGCTGGACCCCCACGAAGTGTCGACTGATCCACTTTCGTCGATCTTCAGAATCACGGGCTTGTCTCCCATGAAGTAGCCGTTTCCGGCCCCTCCGAGGAGATAAATGGACGAACCCGACGTGCGCACCTCGTTGATATAGGTGGATGTCGTCGAGTTCCAGTTGGACAGAACCTTCAAACCGTTTCCATCGAAGGACGTATCAAGGACTCCGGCGGTAGTCATACGGACAAGGGCTGGCGTCTGTGCTCCGTAGGTTCCAACGTTTCCGATGATCAGAAGGCGGCCCGACGAATCGACGTGCCCACCCGCGGAACTGAACTCCAAGGTGGTACCACCCTCCGAGAATGCCTTGGCGAACTTACCGAGTCCCCCGGTGAGCGGAGCCCAGTTGGTGGAGTCGATGGTACCGTCGGCGGCAGTCGCCACGCTCGAGGCCACGGGTACCACCGCGACAGATGCTGCGACCACCGCGAATCCGAGCAAGGACCGACGAAGATTCTTGAACATTGGGGCACTCCAAAATCGAAGGACGAACGCCCGCCCCTGCGGGCTATCTCCGACTGTAGCACAACGTTCTAGCTCGGCTGGTTGGGCGTTGGTCACAGACCGGAAACGCGAACTGGGCGGGTTTCGCGCGCCGGAGCGTCACGAAACCCGCCCAGTTGGACAGGGAGTTGGCGGGGTCAGATGCCGATGCGCTGAGCCAGCAACTCGCGGTGGTAGGTGGGGTCACCGAAGAGCAGTTCGCTCGACTTGGCACGCTTGAAGTACAGGTGCGCCGGGTGCTCCCAGGTGAAGCCGATGCCACCGTGGATCTGGATGTTCTCGGCCGTGGCGTGGAAGTACGCCTCCGAGCAGTAGGCCTTGGCGAGCGAGGCGACCGAGGCCAACTCCTCGTTCATCTCGCTGGCGCACCACATGCCGTAGTACGCGGCCGACTTGGCCGACTCCACTTCCAGCAACATGTCGGCGCACTTGTGCTTGATGGCCTGGAACGAGCCGATGGGGCGACCAAACTGCACGCGCACCTTGGCGTACTCCACGGCCATTTCCAGCACCTTCTGGGCGCCGCCCACCTGCTCGGCGGCCAGGCCCACAGCGGCCAGGTCGAGCACGGTGTTCAACACGTTCCAGCCGTTGCCCTCGGCACCGATCAACTCAGCCGGGGTGTTGTTGAACTCGAGCTTGGCCTGCTTGCGGGTCTGGTCCATGGTGCTCAGAGCGGTGCGGGTGAGACCGGCGGCGTTGCCGTCGACGGCGAACAGGCTGGTGCCCTTGCCGGTCTTGGCGGCCACGATGATGAGGTTCGCGGTGTGACCGTCGAGCACGAACATCTTGGTGCCCGACAGGGTGAACGACGAACCGCTACCCGAGGCCTGCATGGTGATGCCGCTCTCGTCCCACTTGCCCGAGGGCTCGGTGTAGGCCAGCGTCGCGATGGTCTCGCCCGAGGCGATACCCGGGAGGTACTTCTTCTTGGCGGCCTCGTCACCCGAGTGGATGAGGGTGTTGGCGGCCAAGACGACGGTGGCGAAGTACGGAGCGCACAGCAGGGAGCGACCCATCTCTTCCAACACCACCCCCAACTCGACGTAGCTGTAGCCCGATCCGCCGTACTCCTCGGGGATGTGCAGGCCCTGCAGACCCATCTGCTCGCCCATCTGGGACCACACGGCGGTGTCGAAACCGGCCTCGGTCTCCATCTGCTCGCGGACGGCGGTCTCGGGGCTCTTGGCCTCGAGGAACGCGCGCACGGTCTTACGGAGTTCTTCTTGTTCTTCGGAGAATGCAAAGTTCATGGGGACAGCCTGTCGTCCGGTCCCCCAGCGGCACAAATCGTCTTGTGTACCGTTGTGTACACCTTCGGCCGTCCCCTGGACTAAGTTGACCCCATGGCCGAGATCGGAATCCGACAGCTGCGCATCGACGTGGCCGCCGCGGTGCGCCGGGCCGGATCGGGCGAGCACATGGTGGTCACCATTGGTGGTCGTCCCGTGGCGCAACTGGGTCCGCTCGGCGCGCCCGAGGGCCAAGCCCGTCTCAGCGACCTCGTCGCCCGCGGTTTGGTGGTGGCTCCGCGTCGTCGGAGTCCGTTCCGACCGAGCGACCCGGTGCCGGTGCGGGCGGCCAATCGCATCGACCGTCTGCTGCGCGAGATTCGATGACGGTCTACCTCGACTCCTCGGCCTTGGTGAGTGCCGTCATTGAAGGCCCCGGTCGTGCCGTGGTGCACGACGCATTGGAACGCGACACAGATTGGTGCGCGAGCGCCGTGGCACTGGCCGAGGCGTTGACCCTCATCCCCCGCCTCACCGAAGAGCCGGTGTTGCAGAACGACATCGAGGACGCCCTGCGTTTGCTGTGGGATCACGTGGCCATCGTGCCCGTCGATCAGATGTGTCTCGACCACGCGTCGAACATCGCTCGCGAGCAACCCGTGCACATGAGCGACGCCATCCATCTGGCCGCCGCCGATCGGCTGCCACGCCCGTTGTCGTTCGTCACCTTCGACGCGTCACAGATTCCGGTGGCGTTGTCGATGGGCTTCGACGTGATCTCCAGCTGAGCGTCAGGCCAACAAGCGCAGCGCTTCGGCCTTGGCCCACTGGTAGTCGGCCTTGCCCACCGGAGTGCGCACGATCTGGTCCACGAACAACACCGCCTTGGGACTCTTGTAGTCGGCCACCAGGGTGCGACTGAACGCCACGATCTCGTCGGTGGTGGCCGGCGTGCCCTCGCGCAACTGCACCAGGGCCGTCACCTGCTCGCCCCACCGTTGGTTGGGTGTTCCGACGACCGTGGCGTCGAAAACCGCCGGATGCTGCTTCAACGCCGCTTCCACTTCCTCGGGGTAGATCTTCTCGCCACCACTGTTGATGCACACCGATCCACGACCGAGCAAGGTGATCTGCCCGTCGGGTTCGATCTGAGCGAAGTCGCCCGGGATCACCCAACGCTGACCGTCGAAGGTACGGAAGGTGGCCGCGGTCTTCTCGGGGTCCTTGTAATAGCCGAGCGGGATGTTGCCACTGCGAGCCAACTTGCCCACCTCGCCCACGGCGCACACGCGACCGTCCTCGCTGAGCACGGTGGTGTCGGCACCAACGGTGAACCGAGGCGACGAGATGGCGGTGCCATCGTCGGTCCGTGCTCCGGCGGCCCCGGTTTCCGACGCACCGAAACTGTCGAGGATCGCCACGTTGGGCAACGCCGCGCGGATCTGCTCGCGCACACCGGCCGACAGCGGCGCGCCACCATTCCCGATGGCGAACAACATCGTCAGATCCACCTCGGGGCGCGGGTCGACCAACAGCGCCTCGGCCAAGGGTCGGGCCATGGCATCACCGATGGTGGACACCGACGTGACGACCGCGTCCGACACCAGGCGCCACACGTCCATGGCATCGAAGCGCTTCTTGGTGTACAAAACGAAACAACCACCTGACGTGTGCGCGTTTCCCATGATCCACTGACCGCCGCCGTGCATCATCGGTCCGATGGACATCAATCGCGCGCGAAAACCGGACGCCGCCGCTTCCTCGCCCAACTGTTCGACCCGCTCGATGGGGCGGTTGCCGCGCGCCGAGTTCATGGCACCGAGAATCACGTCCTCGTGGCGCCACATCACGCCCTTGGGCATGCCGGTGGTGCCACCGGTGTAGAGGATGTACGTGTCGTCGGGCGAACGACCCTCGAAGTCGCGTTCGGACGACGCCGACGCCAGGGCCGCCTCGTACTCGTCGCCCATCACGACCAGGTTTCGCAGATTCGGGAGCGCGTCACGGACGTCGTTCACGGCATCCACGTATTCGGGGGCGGCGATGACGGCCACGCAATCGGCGTTGTCGTACAGGTAACGCAACTCGGCCTCGACGTAGCGATAGTTCACGTTCACCGGAACCGCGCTGATCTTGGCGCAGGCGTAGAAGGCCTCGACCCACTCGTGACAGTTCTGAGCGTGCACGCCCACGTGCTCACCACGACGGACACCGATGGAGCGGAGGTGATTGGCGAGCCGGGTGACCCGCTCGTCGAGTTGCGCGAAGGTGAAGTTCACCTCGTTGGTGATGAGCGCGGGCTCGTTCGGGATCGCGTCGGCGATCACCTCCAGAACGTCGCCCAACTGGATGTGGCGCTTGGTCATAGTTCAGTTCCCCTCGTATCCGTCGAGCATGTCTTTGAAGCCGTACTTGTGGTGCGGGCCGATGGCCATGTTCTCGTAGAGGCCAAAACCACGGTGGCGCTTGCCGTCGCGGTCGGTGTACGAAAAGCGGGCCGAGTTGTCGACGATGCCGAACAGGCGCATCGCCCCCTCGGGGCTGGTGGTGTCCAACTCGAAGTTCTGCACCACCAAAGGGCCCTGCCACATGCCGTGACGCCAATCGGCGTCGTATCCGTAGCCGGTGCCGACTCCGATATGAACGGGCAACAACGGCTCGATGTCGAAGGTGGTCACGTGGCCGTCGTCGGCCACCACGCGAATCTCGCCACCGGTCGAGAAACGCGAACCCTTGCGGTACTGCAGGTCGTGCTCGGGGCGGCCGAGGTGATCGATGCGACCGTCGGGCCAGATGCGCACGGCCTCTTCCATCACGCGACTGCCGTCGGGATTCTCCTGCATGATGATCATCATCGAGTGGTCCTCGAATCGGATGGGCGTGTAGATCCAGAACCAACTGAACGGATTACTGGCGCGAATGCCGGCCGGCTCGCTCTCGCCCACCGGACGCACGCCCCACGAACGGTCGCGCGTGCCCCACCAAGACTTGGAATCCAATGTGAACGACTTCCCGCCCGCGGCGAGGGTTCCGTCCCAACCACCGGTCTGCGCCAAACGACAGGTGTCGAAGATGACCCGGCCGTTCTCGCGGATGTAGTGGCGCGGTTCCTCGAACGCCGGCATGGCACCGGTCCAAGTGGCGTCGATGGTGATACCCCATTCGTTGTCGACGCAGCGAACGCGCAGTTTCTTCAACGGTTCGATGACCTCGACGCTGATGGGGCCCACACCGGGGTTCATGCGATCGGCGGCGTCGAGTGCTCCCGATGCCCGCACCACTCGGTGCTGCCCCTCGTGGAACACCAGCAGATACGCGTCGATGACTCCGAGGTTCGGATACACACCCAAACCGCAGACGAACATCACGGTTCCGTCGTGGTTGAAACCGTTGAAGTAGTAGCGGTCGTAGAAGTTGCGGTCACTGGTGGCCGCGTGGCGTATGGGCTCACTGGTTTGGTGGATCGGATAGTCGTCGAGATTGGTGAGCATGTTCGGTCTCCGGGATGGTCGAGATTCGATTTTCAGATGGTGGTGACGAGCGGGGCCACGTCGGCGGCGAAGGTACGAATCTGATCACACAGTTCGTCGCAGCTGCGCGCCTTGAAGCGCACCTGCAGTTGGTTCACGCCGTCGGCGGTGCCGGCGAGAAGGCGTTCGGCGATGGACTGGGCGCTGCCGCTGAGCGTGGCCTCGCCCACGTCGAACGACGGTGTCCCCACGTAGAGAAACGGCGTGATGTGTCCGATCATCATGTTCGTCACGTTGCGACCGACGCGCACCATCTCGTCACGCAGGATGCCCACCATCTCGGCGTTGGACGGACCCTGCGGGAGCCAACCATCAGCCAAGCGCGCAGCCCGCTTGATGGCCGCCGGGCTCGAACCAGCCACCCAGATGGGCGGACGCGGCGACTGCGCCGGCAACGGTCGTGCCCCGAAGCCCTCGACGAACTCGTTCTCGAGTGCCGCGGCCAACTGCGGGATGCCGCTGTCGAGTGCTTTGCCCCGCGCGTGGAAGTCGACACCCAACAACTCGAATTCGGCCTGCACGTGGCCGGCACCGATACCGACGAGAGCACGACCCTCACTGAGGTGGTCGAGGGTGGCGAACTGCTTGGCGGCCACGCGCGGGTGGCGGTACGGCAACACGTACACGTGCGTGAGCAGACCGACATTCGACGTGAAGCCGGCGATCCAACCGAGGGTGGAGATGGGATCGGCCCAGTGCGTGCCCATGCCACCGACGACGGACTCGGGCAGGCTCACGTGATCGCACACCCCGACGTAGGCGTAACCACTCTCGTCACACGCCGTGGCGAGACGGGCCAATTCCTTGGGGCCGGCCGTCTTTTCCCAGTCGGCGACGAAATAAGAGCTTTGTGCCTGAATGGGAAGCTGCATGCCGTACACGCGCTTACCAGCAGGAACCGCGATCATCCCCCGTGACATGACCCCACACTAGGGGTTTGCATCCCGCGGACCTCAGCCCGCAACGGGCGGATCGACTGGGCTGAACTCTCGCCTACATTGGTCGGGATGAGCGACAACTCAACGACTCCCCAGCACCCGTCGGATCCGGAGTCTGGACCCCCGCCGCCTCCCCTCACGCCGCCTCCCCTGACTCCGCCTTCTGAGTCGACGACGTATCGCGTCACGCCTCGCATGATTCCCAAGACGGAATTGGTCGCCAAGATCGCCCTCGGGGTTGCCGTGGTCGGATCGTTCATGCCGTGGGCCAGGGTCCTGTTCTTCACCGTGAGCGGCACGGACGGAGACGGAATCATCACGGCTCTCACCGCCGGACTGGCGCTGATACTGGTCTTCGTCGCCGAGCGTCGCGATTCGAGCGGACGGTCGCCATTCGCGACGTTGGCATGGGGTGCGGTGTCATCGCTGATCGCCGCCGCGGTGTACGTCTACGACTTCGTCAACGTCAGTTCGATTTCCGACGAGTCAGCCGACGACATGTTCGACATTTCGGTCCAACCGCAAATCGGCCTCATCGTCGGATCGATCGGCGCGGTCATCGGCGCCGTCGCTTGTATCGAGCTGGCGGTTCGATCCCGCAGGCTCACTTCGCGTTCCTGAATTTCGCCCGATTGGGGACCGTTCGCAGTGGCACTCCCAACGGGATTCGAACCCGTGCCGCCACCTTGAGAGGGTGGTGTCCTAGGCCACTAGACGATGGGAGCCTGTAGCGCCCTTGACGCTACCTGTGTAGTCGAGAGCGACCAACCGGCCTTCAGCCGTTGGCGGAGTCGTGCGAACCCTGCATACGTCGTTTGCGGAAGGCAACGGCCCCACCGATCGCCGCGGCGACAACCACGCCGGCACCAATCGCCAAGCCCGCTCCACCGCCACCACCGTCCGACTCGTCATCCGATGCGTCGGTGGGCGCCACGTTGGCCAATGTGGTGGTGGGTGCCGCCACTACAACCGGTGCCTCCGTCGTCACCACCTCGGGCACGATCGCTCCGCGGAACGGGCCGCTGATCTCGAAGGTGATGCCGGCCTGTTTGCCGGAGGCGCCGATGGCTTCGACCGCGGCGAAGCCGGGGATCACCTCGGCGAGATCACGCGTGCTCGGTCCGCGTTGCGAGGAGAAGTACAGACGGTCGCGATTAGGGCTGAAGACCGGGCCGGTCATCTCCGACGCCTCGTGTCCGGCCGCCACCACACGAACGAACGGTGCGACTGCCCCCTCGGGAGTGATGATGCACAACTCCATGTTGCCACCATCCTCGGCAACGATCAGATCGCCCGAGCCCGAGTCCACGGTGATGTTGTCGACGTGCGACAACACCGCGCCTTCGGTGCCCAAACCATCGGGGTCACCCTTCCACACGAGCGAGTACCTCTGCGTTGCGATGTCGATCTCGTGCACCGCGTGATCACTCTTGGTCGTGAAGAACACCTTGCCCTCGTGATACCAGCAGCCCTCGTTGCCAGGGAAGATGGTCGCCGCAGCAACCTGGTCGCGCGTCGGCATCGAAGCGCCCGACGGATCAGCCACTGCACCCCACGTGACACCTCCTTCGGAGTCGACGATGCACGCTTCCAACACTCCCGACGACAGATCGGGATACGCGGTCGGCGTATAGCGGTAGAAGCGTCCCGCGCCGTTGTCCTCGGTCATGTAGACCGTCTGGTTCACGGGGTCGACCGCGGCAGCCTCGTGGGCCCACAAACCCATGGCGGTGTGCGCCACCGCTTCCTTGGCCCCGGAGGGATCGCACTCCCAGATCCGGCCCGTCCCGACGAAGTTCTCCTCGCCGCTCAGCCAGGTGCCCCACGGGGTCGGGCCGCCGGCGCAGTTGGAGTTGCTGCCCTCGAGGATGCGATAAGCGTCGAGGATCTCACCGTCGGGCCCGAAGTGAATGGCCGACACGCCCCCAGAGGCCGGTGCCATGAACTCGAAGACCTCGCTGTTGCACACGTAGTAGTAGCCGCCCTCGCCGTCGTCGAAGGTGGCGGCGCCATCGGGGAACGGGTGCCAGTTGTATCCGGTGTCGCCTACGGGATCGCCGCCGATGGCCACGATGCGCGAGGTGAACCCGGCCGGCAACAACAGACCGTTCTCGTCGGGCGTATCCGACAACGGCCCATACGGGCTCTCGCCGGGCACTGCCACGTCGCGCCGACGCGACGGCGACGCGAACACGGCGCTCGGAATGGCGGCACTGGCCCCGGTGGCCAAAATACCGGCCCGCAAGAAATGACGACGGTCCATGAATCCCCCTTTTTCGCTCGCTTCCGAACGATGGCCGACCTTAGCCCAACGCGGGTGTCGGTGCGACGAAACTTTGGCTGGGGAGCAAGGAATCGAACCCTGAATAACAGAACCAGAATCTGCTGTGTTGCCAGTTACACCACTCCCCACAGAGCACCGCACTGGATAGCGAAATTGTAGTGGTGAAGGGTTCGACCGCCACCTAGCCCAACAAGGATTCCGTTCGCTCGAACCCCAACACTCGGCCCAGCGCCACACCGCCTGCTTCCTGCACGTGTTTCTTGAAGGCGGCGAATCCCCGAACCGGACTCGATCGAGTGGACGAGGTGTCGGCTCGCAAACCCAACTCCTCGACCATCAGCTTGATACGCAAACTGTGGAACGGGTCGCTCACCAGGATCACCGAACCGATGCCGTGTCGATTCGCCAGTTCGGCCACGTTCTGCAACGACTCCCACGACGACGTGCCGGTGTCTTCGGACAGGATCGCGCTCGCAGGCACCCCCCGCTCCTGTAGATACTGCGATGAGGTGAACGCCTCGGTGAACCGATCACCGGGCTGGTTGCCGCCGGTGACGATAACCACCGGGGCCGCTCCTCGTTCCCAAAGCCGAAGTGCCTGATCCAGGCGTGCCTCGAGTTGCCGAGATGGTCGACCGTCGTATTGCGCCGCACCCATCACCACGATGGCATCGGCTCGCCCACCACCATGATCTCGCCCGACCCACCAGACCTGAGCCAACGTGATCACGAGGTACATGAACGCCACTGCGACCACGCAGGTGATCACGCCGAGAAAGCGCCGCCACCCCCCGGCTCTCCACCAGCGGGGCGAATGCAAATAGCGCCGACGTAAAAGGGATAGACGCGAAAGGCTCGGCGGCGTCGCGTCGGCCGTCGAACCGACCTCCTCGGGCAAGTCGTCGTGGTTCAGCGGGCTCGCTCCGACGCCGCCCGCAAACGGGCCATGGTCTTGTCGCGACCCAACAGCACGAGAGACTCGAACAGCGGAGGGCCCACGGTACGACCCGTCACGGCCACTCGCACCGGTGCCTGCGCCTTGCCCAAACGCAAACCGCGCGCCGCACCGGCGGACTCCAACGACGTCTTCAAGATCTCCGCCGTCCAATCAGAAATCGATACGAACGCGGCAATTGCGTCGTCCAGCATCTCGACCGACTCGGCTCCGCCGAACGTCTTCGACCACGCTGACTCGTCGATGATCGGAACGTCGAGGAAGAAAAAATCGACCAACGCGACGATCTCGTTCAGGGTGACCATACGGGTCTGGGCCAATGGGGCGATCGCTCGGAACACGGTGGTGTCGAATCGTTCGGCGGGCCACGGAACATCTCTCGTCAGAAAAGGCGCGCAAGCCTCGACGAATTGCTCGAGTGACATGGCCCGGATGTATTCACCGTTGAAGGCCGCCAGTTTCTTCGGATCGAAGAACGCCGGTGAATGATTCACGTCCTCCAGGCTGAACTCGGCTTCGATGCGCGACCACGGCACGATCTCTTCGTCGCCGTGAGGTGCCCAACCGAGCGTCATGAGGTAGTTCACCATGGCCTCGGACAGATAACCCTCGTCGCGGAATTGTTCGAGTGCCACCTTGTCGCGCCTCTTCGAGAGCTTTTTGCGCTGCTCGTTCACCAGAACGGGCACGTGAGCCCACACCGGCGCACCGTGACCCAGCGCCTGCCACAACATCTGCTGCTTCGGCGTGTTGGGCAGGTGTTCCTCGGCCCGCACCACATGACTCACACGCATCGACACGTCGTCGACCACGTTGGCCAGCAAGAACATCGGCGAACCGTTACCACGCAACAACACGAAATCCTCGATGGTCTCGTGGGCGAATTCCACCCGTCCACGCACCAGATCGTCGACGACCGTCGTGCCCTCGGGTACCCGAAAGCGCAACACGCGACCAGGACCGGGTTCGAGACCGCGATCGCGCGAGTACCCGTCGTAACCCGGCTTACTGTTCTGCTTGGAACGCTCTTGGATCTGCTCCGTCGTCAGATCGCAGTAATAGGCGCGACCCTCGGCGAACAAGCGATGGGCCGCCGCGGTGTGCTCATCGGCGTAACTGCTCTGGAAGTACGGACCCTCGAACGTCGGGTCGTCGCTCCTCACCCCGATCCAGGCCAGGGCGTCGATGATGCCCTGGGTCCACTCGGGCTTGTTACGGGCCTCGTCGGTGTCCTCGATTCGCAGGACGAAGGTGCCTCCGGTTCGCTTGGCCAATGCCCAGTTGTACAGGGCGGTTCGGGCCCCGCCCACGTGGAAAAAGCCGGTGGGCGATGGCGCGAAGCGGAAACGAGGGGAGGCGACATCAGTCATGTTCCTCGTACGCTAACGCTCGCTATCCGCGGCACTAGCGTCACTCTCATGGCCCGGCATGCATTCAGCGTTCCCCGCGAACAACACCCCGGTCACCGGTCGGTGTCCGGCGGATTGGTCCGCGCCGCTGTCTTTGGCATCAGTGACGGCTTGGTCTCGAACGTGTCGTTGGTTATCGGCTTCGCCGGGAGTGGCGTGGACTCCAACGTCGTGCGTCTGGCCGGCATCGCCGGCGCCATTGCCGGTGCCGCCAGCATGGCCGCTGGCGAGTGGGTGTCGGTGTCGGCACAGAACGAACTCATCACCCGCGAGATCGACATCGAGCGCCGCGAACTTCACATGAACACTGCGGCCGAAACGATGGAACTCGCCAAGATGTACGAAAGTCACGGCATCGAACCGGAGCGGGCCGCTGCGGCTGCCGCCGACGTGATGCGGCGCCCGGACGCTGCTTTGGCGGTGCACGCCCGTGAGGAACTGGGGGTCGACCCCGACGTGTTGCCCTCGGCGTGGAAGGCCGCGGTTCTGTCGTTGCTCTGTTTCATCGCCGGTGCGCTACTGCCCGTGATTCCTTGGTACCTCGGATCGGGGAACGGGGCCAAGATCGCATCGATCGCCATCGGCGTTGCCGCCGCCGCCTTAGTGGGAGCGATCATCGGACGTTCAGCCGAGAAGAAGGTGTGGTGGAGCAGCCTTCGCCAGGTGGTCATCCTGATCGTCGCCTGTGGCGTCACCTATCTCATCGGCTCGTTGTTCAACGTGGCCGTGTCCTGAGCGGAGAGCGATCGTGCAGCGCAACGTTCTCGGTACCGAACTCGTTCCTTGCTCCTTCGATCCGATGACCGGCTACTACCGAACCGGATGCTGTGAATCGCGCGGTGACGACCCCGGCGTCCACGTGGTGTGCGCCGTGATGACCGACGACTTCTTGTCGTTCAGCAAACGGGCGGGCAACGATCTCAGCACGCCGATGCCCCAGTACGGATTTCCGGGTCTGAAGGCCGGCGACCAGTGGTGTCTCTGCGCGTCGCGTTGGCAAGAGGCTTTCGAGGCCGGTGTGGCACCGCGGGTGGTGCTGGCCGCCACCCACGTGATGGCCCTCGAGTTCTGCGATCTGGACGCCCTGCGGGCCCACGCGCTCGACGTCTGACCGTCGCCGAACCGGACGTTCGACGTTTGCTGCGGTCGGTCGTTGGCGTCAGGACGCGAACAGTGGTCGACGATCAAATCGACGACATCAACAATTCGGAATCGCCCGTGATCGATGGAACCAAGCCATCGGCGACCGGCATCAACTGCTCGCAGAAGAAGCGCGCCGACGCCAGACGCTCGGCCACCACCGCCTCGTCGAGTCCGTTGTCGCGGGCGATCACGGCCGACTCGGCCAGAAGGAAACCCCCCGTCAACACGCTGATGAGCCGCAGGTAAGGGGTCGCACCCGACAACAAATCCAGGTGATTACCGCCGTGTCGGGCCAACCAGTCGGTGGCCTCACGACACGCAGCCAACGTGGTGGCCAGAGCCGATCGCACCGCCGACAACTGTGGGTAAGCCGCCAACTTGGTGACCAAGGAGTCGATCGAGTCGAGATGACGCTTCACCACCGCACCACCCTGCATTCCCAACTTTCGACCCACGAGGTCGATGGCCTGAATGCCGTTCGTTCCCTCGTAGATGGTGGTGATGCGGGCATCTCGGTAATGCTGAGCGACACCGGTCTCCTCGACGAAACCCATGCCGCCGTGAATCTGCACGGCGATGCCGGTGAGCTCGACCGCCATGTCGGTCCCCCAGCCCTTCGACATGGGCGTCAACAAAGCGGCCAGGTCGGCGGCGAACTCTCGCTCGCTGGCGTCGGGGTGATGCTTGGCCACATCGAGGCAGGCGGCATTCCAGTACGTCAAGCGACGCAGTGCCTCGTTGGTGGTCTTGATCGTCATCAACATCCGCTTCACGTCGGGATGATCGATGATCGGTGACGATTCGCCCGCTGGTGCGCCGGGGGCGCGCCCCTGACGGCGGTCCCGGGCGTATTGCAGAGCCTGCTGGTACGCACGGTCACCCAGCGCGAGACCCTGCAAACCGACCGACAGACGGGCCTGATTCATCATGGTGAACATGTACTGCATTCCACGGTTCTCCTCGCCGATGAGGTAACCGGTGGCACCACCGTTGTCTCCGAAGGACAGAACGCACGTCGGGCTGGCGTGGATACCCAACTTGTGTTCGACCGACATGCACGTGATGTCGTTCTTGCATCCGATCGTCCCGTCACTGTTCACGAGGAACTTGGGGACGATGAAGCACGAGATGCCCTTGGTACCCGCAGGAGCATCGGGTGTGCGGGCCAGCACCAAGTGCACGATGTTGTCGGCCATGTCGTGCTCGCCGAACGAGATGTAAATCTTGGTGCCCGAGATCCGGTACGAGCCATCGGCGTTCCTCTCGGCCTTGGTGCGCACCGCACCCACGTCGCTACCGGCATCCGGTTCGGTGAGATTCATGGTGCCCGACCACTCACCAGTGATCATCTTGGGCAGGTAGGTCATCTTCTGTGCATCATCACCGTGGTGAAGAATCGCGTCGATAGCACCCTGGGTGAGCAACGGGCACATGGAAAAAGCCATGTTCGAAGCGGTGAGAATCTCTTGCAAGGCGATGCCCACCACCCAGGGAAAACCTCCGCCACCGAAACCGGTCTCGAAAGGAACGGCTCCCCAACCGGCCGCCACGTAGTGCTGATACGCGTCGGCGAACCCGGGGGCCGTGGTGACCGAGTGATCGGCGTTCAACCGCACGCCGAACTGATCGCCGATCTTGTTCAACGGGGCGATCTTGTCCTCCATGAAACGCGCTGCCTCCTCCAACAGGTCACGAACGACCGACGAGTCCACGTCGAGAAAGCCCGGCAGTTGCAGGATCCGATCGAGGCCGCAGACGCGGTTGAGGACGAAGTCGATGTCGGCGAGGGGGGCGCGGTAGTTGGTCACGCCCCTAGGTTACGACTCACGACGCGACGATGAGATCTCAGGCTCCGGTCAATGTTCGCCAAGCCACCGGGCTGGCGGCGGCCACCGCGGCTGGTGTCATGCGCAACGTGGCTTCGGGTACCAGATCGGCGATCGCGCGACCTTCCTTGTAGTGATGAACATTGCCGACTCCATCGAACAATTCGGCCCGACGCGCGACCAATTCGTGCGGTGGGTTTGCGTCGAAGAAGCCCCACATGGTGAAAGCGATGGTGAGATCGTGAACCACTGGCGCACGCCCGAACATCGAGGCGCGTCGCAGAGCGATGTTCAAACAACCCCGTACGGCGTCATCGGCCGATGGTCCACCGACGAGTTGCAAACGATGACGCATGCGGTTGGCCAACATCAAGCCGTATCCCTGATCCGGCCCCTGGTAACCCAAACGCTCCCCAGCCGGTTGGCAACCCTCGATGTCGGTCGGTCGATCGTTCACCCACGACGCCGGAACAACCTCAGGTGACGAGTACGTGCGAACCTCGTCGAGGACCGGGGTGGGAGCGAATTTGGGAGCCGACATCGTCCCTACCGTATTCGCTCAGGCCCCGGCGTGCAGGAGTCCGTACACCAACGACTCCTCGAGGGCTCGCCACGACGCCTCGATGATGTTGGGGCTGACGCCGATGGTGGTCCACGACCGCTCGCCATCGGTCGCGTCGATCAGAACGCGGGTGACTGCCCCGGTGGCCGAGCCGCCATCGAGGATGCGGACCTTGTAGTCGGTCAGGTGGATGCGATCGACACCCGGATGGGCCTGTGATACGGCGGCCCGCAAAGCGGTGTCGATGGCGTTCACGGGACCGTTGCCCTCGGCTGTGTGCACGTGGCGCGCGACTGACCCTGCCGGACCGACCCAAACCTTCACTGTCGCTTCGGTGGTGAACGCACCGGTGGCGGACTCGTCGGTGATCACGCGCATGCTCTCGACGCGGAAGTAGGGCTGCTCCCAGCCGGCGGCACGGCGCATCAACAATTCGAGTGACGCGTCGGCGGCTTCGAAGTGATAGCCCTCGTGCTCGAGTCGCTTCAGGTCGTCGATCACCTGGTTCACTGCCGGACCATCCATGGTCAGACCGAGTTCCTCGGCCTTGATGGCGATGGTGGCCTTACCGGCCATTTCACTGACCACGAAACGAGTGCCATTACCCACCGATTCCGGGTCGACGTGCTCGTAGGCGTCCTTCGCACGAGCGATGGCACTGACGTGCAGTCCGGCCTTGTGCGCGAACGCCCCCGAGCCCACGTACGGGGCCTGGGGGTTGAGCGGACGGTTCAACACTTCGGCAACATGGTTGCTGACCGCCGTTATGCGCTCGAGGCGTCCCTCGGGAAGACATTCGTAGCCCAACTTCAACTGCAGGTTCGGGATGACCGTCGTGAGGTTCGTGTTACCCGTGCGCTCGCCGAGACCGTTCAGCGTTCCCTGCACGTGGCGTGCACCACTGAGCACGGCGGCCATGCTGTTGGCCACGGCGCAGCCGGTGTCGTCATGGCAGTGAATACCGATGATCACATCGTCACCCACGTGACGCTTCACCGATGCGACGATCTCCTGCACCTCGTGGGGCAGGCTGCCGCCGTTGGTGTCGCACAGCACGAGGTGACTGGCACCCTTCACGACGGCGGCTTCCAACGCGCGCAGAGCGAACTCCTCGTTGCGTTTGAAGCCATCGAAGAAATGCTCCATGTCCACCAACACACGGCGGCCGTGTCCGTGCAGATACTCGACCGAGTCGGCGATCATTGCGACACCCTCGTCGAGGGTGGTCTGCAGCGCGTTGAGGACGTGGTAGTCCCAACTCTTGGCCACGATGCACACCGCGCTGGTGTTCGCATCGATGAGGTGACGCAACGTGGCGTCATCGTCGACCTTGCCTTTCGGGCGCCGGGTGGAGCCGAAGGCCACGAGCGTGCTCGAGGTGAGCGTCAATTCTTTGGCGGCCCGCGCAAAAAACTCGATGTCCTTGGGGTTGGCCCCCGGCCACCCTCCCTCGATGAAGTGCACACCGAGAAAATCCAACTGCTCCGCGATGCGCAGTTTGTCCTGCACCGATGCGGAGACGCCCTCGACCTGCAAACCGTCGCGCAGGGTGGTGTCGAAGACTTCGATCATGTTGTTCATGTTGGTTCCGTCACTTTTTCGTCGTGTGGTGGATCGTCGCGCCGTGAGTCGTTCCCGAGAAACAGAAAAGCCGCCTCGGAGGCGGCTGACTGCGCACGAGAACGAGCCCGTGCGCTACCGAATAATGACGATCGACGCGACAGCGATGGCGATGCGGGGAGCAGTCACGACGTTCATCACCCATCAGTCAACCGGCTCAGGACTCACGAGTCAACGTGCCGGTCGTTCAGAGCGCCGTTTTCTGTGGACATCTCTGTGGAAGAGGGGTGCATAAACCCGACGACCATGTGCACAAGCGAAGAACTCGGTGGATAAGCCTGTGAGTACGAGAAAACCCCTTGACCTGCGGAAACATGTCGTGCACAGTTGTGCCACCACGGTGAGGGTGCGGCGATCTCGTCGGAGGTGAAACTGGGGAAACCCGGAGACACCACCACGACTCGACGAGTCCTCATCACGGGAGAGGGTCCACTCCGATCCGACGGGCAACCGAAGGGGAGGTCCGGGTTCGACGACAGGGCAACCATTCGTCGGGGCCGGAAATGGCAATTCGCCCGCCGGGGGCAACTCCGACGGGCGAATCAAGTGAGCGAACGAAGGGTAACAACCTCAGATCGCCTACTGGTGGATTCTCGAACGGGAGACGCCCCGAGCGGAGCGCTGGGAAACCGGCAGCACCCTCGGGGTTCTCTTGCGTTTCGGGGCGATGAGAGACGACCGCCGTCCATCGCCGACGTTCGATCCGGTGCGCGTCGGTAGGGTGCGCGCATGACCGATCCCCGGCGCGACCTCTCCCGCGGCATGCGCGAGCAACTGGAGCTCGGTTACGGGTTCGGCGGTCTGTCCACTTTCGGTCAACGTCCGTTCCTTCCCGATCCCGAAATGCTCGACGAGTGGAAACCGCAGGTGGCCATCGTCGGTGCGCCCTTCGACATCGCCACCACGAATCGACCCGGCGCACGCTTCGGCCCGCGCGCGATTCGTTCACAGCCGTACGAATCCGGCACGTATCACATGGATCTCGGTATCGAGATCTTCGATTGGTTGGAGGTCGTCGATTTCGGTGATGCCTACTGCCCGCACGCCGACACCGCCCGTAGCCACGCCAACATCAAAACCCGCGTGAAAGAGGTGGCGTCGCGCGGGATCGTGCCCATCGTTCTCGGCGGCGACCACAGCATCACCTGGCCCGCCGCCACGGCCGTGGCCGAGGTGAAGGGCTTCGGCAAGGTCGGCATGGTCCACTTCGACGCGCACGCTGACACCGCCGACATCATCGAGGGCAACCTGGCGAGTCATGGAACGCCAATGCGCCGGCTGATCGAGTCGGGTGCCATACCCGGACCGAACTTCGTGCAGGTGGGTCTGCGGGGCTACTGGCCACCCAAGGAATTGTTCGACTGGATGGGCCAGCAAGGCATGCGGTGGCACACCATGGACGAGATCTGGAACCGTGGCTTCAAGGCGGTCATGGATGACGCGGTGCGCGAGGCACTCGCCGCGGCGGACCACCTGTACATCTCGATCGACGTCGACAGCCTGGATCCGGCCTTTGCTCCGGGTACGGGCACCCCCGAACCGGGTGGGATCCAGTCGTGCGACCTGTTGCGCATGGTGCGCACGTTGTGCGTCGAACACGACGTCGTCGGAGTCGACATCGTCGAGGTGGCGCCGGCTTACGACGTGAGCGAGTTGACCGTCAACGTGGCGCACCGTCTGGCCTTCGAGTGCCTGGCCGGCATGGCGGCTCGTCGCCGCGATCACGCCCGCTGACCCCATCCTCGCTCCTTCGAGTGCCCCGACGCGGGCCTTTGGCACCCGGAAAACGGGGACGACGTGGCGCCGGGTTACCCGACCAGTTCGCACCAGTGCGAATACTTGGCCTCTTGGCCCCGCACCACGCGCGCGTACATCTGACCGATCGCGGTGGTGGCCGGGCCGGGGGCCGGCACCGAACGATCATCGACCGATTTCACCGCACTCACTTCGGCGGCGGTGCCGCACACGAAGATCTCGTCGGCGATGTACAAATCACTGCGGGCGATGTTGTCCACGCGAATGTCGATGCCCAGTTCGCGACCGATCTCCATCACCGAGTTCTGCGTGATGCCTTCCAACGCCCCCGCCGACAGCGGTGGGGTGAGCACCACACCGTTGCGCGAGCAAAAGATGTTTTCCCCGGTGCACTCGGCGACCAAGCCGTTGGGCGCCAACATGATGGCCTCGTCGTAGCCGGCTTTCAGCGCCTCCACCTTGGCGAGCGACGAATTCACGTAGTTCCCGACGGTCTTGGCGGCCGGCGGCATGGTGTTGTGATCGTGACGGGTCCACGACGAGATCTTCATGCGCACGCCCTTGGTGAGAGCGTCGTCGCCCAAGTAGGCGCCCCAGGGCCAACAGGCGATGGCCACGTCGACTTTGCACGGCAGGGTGTTCAGGCCCATCTCACCGTATCCGTAGTACGCCAGCGGACGCACGTAACACGATGCGAGGCCCGTGGATGCCACCGTGTCCTTCGTGGCCTGAACGATTTCGTCCACCGTGTAGGGAATCTCCATGCCCAGGATGTGGGCACTCCGGTACAGGCGCTCGATGTGCTCGGTGAGGCGGAACACCGCCGTGCCCCGGGAGGTCTCGTAGGCGCGAATACCCTCGAAGACGCCGGTGCCGTAGTGAAGCGTGTGCGTGAGCACGTGCACCTGGGCCTTGTCCCAATCGATCAACTGACCGTTCATCCAGATTTTTGGGGTGGGAATCAAGGTGGGCATGGCTCTCCGTTCGACTTCGTTGCGTCAGATTAGTTGGTGGACCCGTCGGGCGGGCCCGACGTTTTCACACCAGACGGGCGGCGATGGCGTCGGCGATCTGCGTGGTGGACCCCGAGACTGGTTCGGCGCAGGCCGCGCGAATGCGATCAGCGGCGACCGATTCGCCGAGGAAATCGAGCATCAAGGCCGCCGAGAGGATGGCCGCGGTGGGATTCGCCTTTCCCGTTCCGACGATGTCGGGGGCCGAACCGTGCACGGGTTCGAACATGCTCGGACCGGAGCGGGCCGGATTGAGATTCGCCGACGACGCCATTCCGATGCCACCCGACACCGCGCCACCAAGGTCGGTCAGAATGTCGCCGAACAGGTTGTCGGTGACGATCACGTCGTAGCGATGCGGATCCTGAACGAAGTAGATGCACGCGGCATCGACGTGATTGTATGCCGTCGACACCTGTGGGAATTCGGTGGCCACCTCCTCGAAGGTGCGCTCCCACAGATTGCCCGCGAACGTCAGCACATTGGTCTTGTGGACCAAGGTGACGTGCTGGCGCTCGCGCTTCGCGGCCAAGTCGAAGGCATATCTCACGCATCGCTCCACACCCTTGCGGGTGTTGACGCTGCCTTGGGTGGCGACCTCGTTCTTCGTCCCGCGACGCAACACGCCACCCTCACCCACGTACGGCCCCTCGGTGTTCTCGCGGATGACGATGAAGTCGTGCGACTTGGTGTGACCCGGCGCGGTACCGACGAATGGACGCTGATTCACGTAGAGATCCAACTCGAAACGCATCTTCAACAGCAGACCGCGCTCGATCACACCGGGCGGAACGTCCGGGGTGCCGACCGCCCCCAGCAAGATGGCGTCGAATTCACGCAGTTGGTTCAGAACCTCGTCACTGAGAATCTCGCCGTCGCGTAGATAACGCGCGCCTCCGAGGTCGAAGTCGGTGGTGTCCAGACGGATTCCGGCGGCGCGAACGACCTTGAGAGCCTCGACGGTGACTTCGGGACCGATGCCGTCGCCGCCGATGACCGCGACGCGATGGGTGGAGGAAGAGGTGCCCGACATGAGGACACAGCGTACGGGGACGGGCTTCGGAGTCCCATCTCTGACGCCCCGGACGAGCCCGATTCCACGACCCACCGGACACTTTCTGCCGTCTCAACTTCATCGATGCACCGTTACCCTGTGATTCATGGCCACGTACCGTCCTCCGGTTCATCACCTGACGGCGACGGCTCTCGAACGCCTGCGACAGGAACATGACGACCTCACCACTCGGGGGCGTATCGAGGTCGCCGCGAAAATCGAACGGGCCCGCGAACTGGGTGATCTGTCCGAGAACGGCGACTACCACGCAGCCAAGGACGAGCAAGGTCACATGGAGGGACGCATCCGCCACCTGGAGTCGATCCTCGAGAACTACGAATTGGTCGAGATCGACGACGTCGACCTGGTCGGTCCCGGGAAATTGGTGACCGTCTCCATCGACGGTGACGCGCCCGAGACCTACTACCTCGGCTCGCACGAGGAGAAGTACGACGGGGCCACCACCATGACCCCGGAGTCCGCCCTCGGCCGGGCCCTCGACGGGCATCGCACCAACGAGACGGTCTCCTACACCACCCCGAACGGGCACCAACTGACGGTCGTCGTCCTGCGCGTGGAGTTGCCCTGAGCACGTTCGTCTCACCGACGTCGAGCAGCACCGGCCTCGACACGCCGAGAGTCCCACCGCTTCCGCCGGGTCGGGAGATCGAGTTGTCGGGTCGAGGGACCACCTTCGTGCGCGAGATGCCCGCTCCGCACCCCGATGCTCCCACCGTGTTGCTCCTGCACGGTTGGACCGCCACCGCCGATCTCAACTGGTTCGCGGTGTACGAGATGCTCGGCCGCCACTACCGGGTGATCGCCCTCGACCATCGCGGCCACGGTCGCGGCATTCGAACCCGTAAGCCGTTCCGATTGGCGGATTGTGCCGATGACGCCGCCGCCCTGATGAACGAGCTCGGCATAGAGAAAGTCATCCCGGTCGGTTACTCGATGGGAGGTCCCATCGCGTTGTTGATGTGGAAGAGACATCGCGAATTGGTCGACGGACTCGTGTTGTGCGCCACTGCCGCCAGCTTCGCGCACAGTCGCGCCGAACGCATGGCGTTCCTCGGCCTCACCGGCATGAGTGCACTGGCCCGTCTCACCCCGGCGGCCACGCGCGCCAACATCACCGAGAAGGTGTTCCTACGACGCAAGACCGCGAGGTGGGGGTCCTGGGCCGTCAGCCAGATCGAACTGCACGACTGGCGCATGGTGTTGGAGGCCGGTCACGCCATCGGGTCGTTCTCCGCGCTGGATTGGGTCGGGCAAATCGACGTTCCCACCTCGCACGTCGTCACCCTGCGCGACCCGGTGGTTCCGGTTCACCGGCAACTCGACCTGTTCGCCGCTATTCCCGACGCTCGAGCCTCCCGAATCGATGGCCAACACGACGCCATCGTGGTGCACGCGCCACGAATGGCCGACCTCATCATCGACGCAATCCGCTCGGTCACCGAGCGTCGTTCGTGACGTGAGACTTCGTCGTCTCCTCTCCTTGCTCGCCATCGGTGCAGGACTCTGGGTCGCAGTTCGCGTCGTGCGCTCGGGGGCGAAGAGCCCGGGTCGAATCGCCTCGGCCATCCAACGGGGAACCATGGCGGCCCGCAACTTCGAGTTGTTGCGCCTCGGTGGTCGCGTGGGTCTCACCTACGCCAGCGCCACGGCCCGCAAGACCTTCGCCAATGCCGAGCGTCGCATCGAGATCGACAACGAAACCGAACTGAAGACCGCCGCCCAAGTTTCCGAGCGTCTCGGTGAGATGAAGGGCGCACTCATGAAACTCGGCCAGATGGCCAGTTACCTGGATGAGGGTCTGCCCGCTCCGCTTCGCTCGGCACTTTCGCAACTGCAGTCCAGTGCGCCCCCGATGTCGGCCGAATTGGCGGCCGGGGTTATCGAGCGCGAATTCGGCAAGTCACCGAGCGAACTGTTCCTCGAATGGGATCCCGCGCCGATCGCCGCCGCATCCATCGGACAGGTGCATCGGGCGGTGATCCTCGACCCCGAGTCGGGAGACGAGTGTGCCGTTGCCGTGAAGGTGCAGTACCCCGGTGTCGACGAGGCGATCGACGCGGACCTGCGTAACGCCGATCTCCTCGGCTTGTTGCTGCAACAGGGCTTCAGCGGTCTCGACCCCACCGACCTCGTGAACGAGGTGAAGGAGCGGATCCGCGAGGAATTGGATTACTCCCGGGAGGCGACCAACCAGCAGACGTTCGCCGACTATTACGAGGGCCACCCCTTCATCCACATACCGCGAGTTTTCACCACCTTCAGCACCAGCCGCGTTCTCACCACCGAGTTGGTGAACGGCATGTCGTGGAGTCAGTTGCTGCTGCAGAGCCAAGAGCAGAAGGACATGGCCGGAGAGACGCTTTTCCGCTTCGTTTTCCGCAGTCTCTACGGAATGCACAAGTTCAACGGTGACCCGCATCCCGGTAACTACATCTTTCACGAGAACGGGCGCGTCACCTTCCTGGACTTCGGACTGGTGAAGCACTTCACCGACGACGAGATGGCCACCTTCATCGCCATGGTCAAGTCGGCCGCCTACGAGAGTGACGTTCCCGCGTTCCGCAAGGTGTTGGAGGAATCGGGCATGCTGAAGCGCGACGCCCCGGTGGAGACCGACGATGTGGGCACTTACTTCGGTCGTTTCTACGAACCCGTGCGTCGGGACGAGCGAACCACGTGGACCCCGCAATACGCCAGTGGCATCGTGCGACACACCTTCGATCGCTCGAGTCCCATCGCCCAGTACGCGACGGTTCCCAAAACGTTCGTGTTCATTCAGCGCATCAACCTCGGCCTGTACGCGATACTCGGTGAATTGGGTGCGTCGGGCAACTACCGACGCATCGCTCGTGAACTGTGGCCCTTCGTGAACGATCCCGCCAGTACGGCCATGGGTGAATCCGAGTGCGAGTGGCTGGCTACCCGTGTCGGATTCCATTGAACCGCTAGGGTTCGCGGAATGTCGAAACGCTCCGTCCGTCACGTTCTCGCCTCGATGGCCGTTGCTGGTCTCACACTGACCGCGTGCGGTGGAAGTGACTCCTCGTCCGATATCTCGGCGCCGGAATCCGAAAACTCGCTGCTAGCCAGAGACCCCGCCGACGAGAGCACCGAACCCGAGGTGGCGCTACCCACCGACACGCCCACCGAGTTGATCATCACCGACATCACCGACGGTGATGGCGACGGTGCTGTCGAGGGCGACACCGTCTTCGTTTACTACGTCGGTGTGTTGTCATCCGATGGAACCCGTTTCGACGGCAACTTCGACGGCGAACCGTTCGCGGTGACCCTCGGACAAGGGGCTGTCATCCGAGGTTGGGACGAGGGTCTGCTGGGCATGAGGGTGGGCGGGCGTCGTCAGTTGGACATCCCCGCCGACCTGGCGTACGGCTCAGCCGGTTCGGGCGACGCGATCCCACCCGATTCGGCGATCTCGTTCGTCGTCGACATGCTGGCCATCGTTCCGGCGATCGACGCCGCCGACGAGCCGGAGTTGAACAACCTGCAGACGCCCCCGTTGACGGAACTGGTGATCGAAGATCTGGTCGAGGGCGGTGGCGCCGAGGCCGAGGCCGGTTCCACCGTGGTGGTTCACATCATCGCTTCGCGTGGCGACACCGGCGAGAGGTTGGTCAGCACGTGGAGCGATCCCCGCCCGGCCACCCTCACGTTGGTCACCGACGGATCATTGCCCGGAATCGTCGATGGCGTGCCGGGAATGAAAGTTGGCGGTCGTCGCATCTTGAACATCCCCTACGCCGACGCCTTCGGCGACGAGGGCAACTCGGAACTTGGCCTACCCGAGAAAACCGACCTCGTCTTGGTGATCGACCTCTTTGCGGTGTTCTGACCCGCGTCAACCAAGTACGCCGCGCCACCAGCGCTCGAGAGCGTCGGGCAGGTCGCCCTCTCCCCGATCGTCCATCACCTCGGGTTCGTCCGGGGCGCCGTCACGACGCATGACCGTGGCGATACCACGGTCGTCGATGGCCACCGTGATGCGCACCCGCTGCCGAGACGGATGCTCGCTGGGGCGTCGCCCGCTGGGGTCCGTCGGATCAGTCGGCGCGCACCAGCCGGTGACCACCAACGCGGCGGCCGAGAACGCGGCGTGGTCATTCGTGCGTTCCAGGAGCAGGTACGGGTGCTCGTCGCTGTCGTAAAGGAGCACCTGGCGGCTTTGGCCGGTCGGGATCACGTACAGACGCGCCTCGGGCAAGACGAACGGCTCACGCAGTTCGCCATGAACCATGTCGTCCACCCAACGGGCCACGGCGACGGCACCGGAGAAGGGGCGAGAGTCAGGGTCGGCCGAGGGGGGCGGTGTGGGGACGTGATCGGTCATGGCCGAGGGGTGTGCCGCAAAGTGACCAGCAGCGCCTCACCACGTTGGAGTCGGCCGTCTTCGGGGAGAGACTGAGAGCCGCTATGGCCAACCCCACCACACTCCCCCAGAAGGTCTGGGACATGCACGTCGTCCACTCCGCCCCCGGCGAGCCCGACCTGCTGTACATCGATCTGCACCTCGTCCATGAGGTCACCAGCCCCCAAGCTTTCGACGGTTTGCGCATGAGCGGTCGGAGAATTCGCCGACCCGACCTGACCGTGGCCACCGAAGACCACAACGTCCCCACCGCCGACATTCACCTTCCCATCGCCGACCCCATCTCGGCGCGGCAAGTGAAAGTGATGCGCGACAATGCCCGGGAATTCGGAGTGAAGTTGTTCTCCATGGGCGATCCGTTGCAGGGAATCGTCCACGTCATCGGACCGGAACAGGGTCGCACCTTGCCCGGCATGACCATCGTGTGCGGCGACAGCCACACCGCCACCCACGGCGCGTTCGGAGCCCTGGCCTTCGGCATCGGCACCAGTGAGGTGGAGCACGTGATGGCCACCCAGACGTTGCCGCAGAGTCGTCCGAAGTGGATGAGCGTGGAGGTGAACGGCACCCTGCCTGCTGGGGTCACCGCCAAAGACATCGTGTTGGCCATCATCGGCCGCATCGGAACCGGTGGCGGCATCGGCCACGTCATCGAGTACCGAGGCTCGGCCATTCGCGCCCTCTCCATGGAGGGACGCATGACGGTGTGCAACATGAGCATCGAGGCTGGCGCCAAGGCCGGGCTCATCGCCCCCGATGAGACCACTTTCGAGTACCTGAAGGGTCGACCGAATGCTCCGCAGGGTGCGGCCTGGGACGAGGCCGTGACGGCGTGGAGGCAGCTGCGAACCGACGACGACGCCGTGTGGGACAAGCAGATCGTCATCGACGCCTCCACCCTCGTTCCGCAGGTGACGTGGGGGACCAATCCCGGGCAGGTCGCCGGTATCGACACTCCCGTTCCCTCACCCGACGACTTCCAAGACGCCACCACCCGCGAAACCGTCTCCCGCGCCCTCGAATACATGGGCCTCACGCCCGGTACGAAGATGCGCGATGTCGCGGTGGACACGGTCTTCATCGGATCGTGCACCAACAGCCGGATCGAGGATCTACGTGCGGCCGCATCGGTGATGCGTGGTCGCACCGTCTCCGTTCCGCGCGTGATGGTGGTGCCCGGGAGCCACGCCGTGAAGAAACAAGCCGAGTCCGAGGGCTTGCACGAAATCTTCCGAGCGGCCGGAGCCGACTGGCGTGAACCCGGTTGTTCCATGTGCCTGGCCATGAACCCCGACAAATTGGCGCCCGGCGAACGGGCCGCCAGCACGAGCAACCGCAACTTCGAGGGGCGTCAGGGCCGCGGTGGTCGCACGCACCTGGTGTCACCCGAGGTCGCCGCGGCCACCGCGGTGCTGGGTCGTTTCGCCACGCCGTCCGATCTGAACTGACACGAGGAGTCGACGAAAATGAAAACCGTACGAGTCCTCTCCGGAACCGGCATCCCGTTACGTCGCAGCGACGTGGACACCGATCAGATCATTCCCGCCGACTGGTTGAAGCGCGTCGAGCGCACGGGCTTCGAGGCCGGTCTTTTCAGTGCCTGGCGTGACGACCGGGATTTCGTCTTGAACGATCAGCGCTACGCCCGTGCCAGCATCTTGGTGGCGGGCCCCTCGTTCGGCGTCGGCTCGAGCCGCGAACACGCGGTGTGGGCGATCCAGCAATACGGCTTCGAGGCCGTCATCGCGCCCAGTTTCAGCGACATCTTCCGTAACAACTGCACCAAAAACGGATTGGTACCGGTGGTGGTCTCGCTCGAAACCGTCGAGAAGATCTGGGCCGCCATCGAGGCCGATCCGTCGACACAGATCGTGGTCGACATGGAGCGCCTGCGCGTGGAAGTTCCCGCGGCCGGCGTCGACGAGGATTTTCCGATGGAGCCACAGAATCAGCACCGCTTCTTGAACGGTCTCGACGACATCGGCATCACGTTGACGCACGCTGACGCCATCAGCGCCTTCGAATCTCGCCGCCCGGCCTGGCTGACGAACTGAGCAAGCCCTCGTCGATCAGTCGAAAAACTCGTCGAGGTTGGCCAGTTTCGGATTGTTGCTGAACACCTCGATGGCCTTGGTGATGGGCATGCGCATGGTGCGCTGGAGGATCGTCACCTGGGTGTGCTGGTTGTACTCCACCAACGTGACCGCCCATCCGTCGCGACCGGCGCGAGCCGTGCGTCCGGACCGGTGCAGATAGTCCTTGTTGTCCTTCGCCGGCTCGTAGTGGATCACGACGGCGATGTCGTCGATGTCGATTCCGCGAGCCGCCACGTCGGTGGCCACCAGGACGCTCAGCGAGCCTTCGGCGAAACGCCGCAACGCTCTCTCTCGTGACGGCTGAGGAAGGTCACCGTGAATCGCCGACGCGTTGATACCCAACGCGACGAGATTGTCGGTGACCCGATCGCACACCCGCTTGGTTTGACAAAAGACGACGGTCTTACCGGCGCCTCGCGAGATGGCCGCCGCCACCTTGTCCTTGTCCATGTGGTGGACGGCCAACCACAAATGGTGCATGGTGCCCACCGTGTCGGTGGCGGCATCGATGGCCACTTCCACCGGGTTCTTCATGAACTGACGGATGAGATGCCCGACATCACCGTCGAGCGTGGCCGAAAACAACATCGTCTGGTTACGTCCCGTGCATCGGCGCAGCACCCATTCGACCTGCGGGGTGAATCCGTCGTCGGCCATGCGGTCGGCCTCGTCGAGCACCACCACCTCCACGGCCGAGAGATCTATCTCCTCGGACTTCAACAGGTCGATCAGTCGCAGCGGCGTGGCCACGACGATTTCGATGCCCTTGGCCATGGTCTCGACTTGTTGATGACGACTGGAGCCGCCGTACACCGCCAGCACCCGACGATCGGAGTGCCGGGCCAACGGTTCGAGAACCTCGGCCACCTGCACGGCGAGTTCGCGCGTCGGCACCAGTACCAGACCCAACGGGCGCATGGGCTCGGCTCGAGCCGAGATGCGTGACAACATCGGAACGCCAAAGGCGAGCGTCTTGCCCGAACCGGTCTTGGCGCGACCACACACGTCGTGCCCCCGCAGAGCCACGGGAATGGCCTCGATCTGGATGGCGAACGGATTGGCGAAGCCGCACGCCGCCAAGCCGACGTCGATTTCGGGCGGGACTCCGAGGCGGGCGAATCCGGTGGGTGTCTCGACGGGTGGAAGAGCGTTGATGGATGTGAGCGGTTGCGCGGGGCCGGAAACTTGTTCTTGTCCGGCGGGGCGAGGAGGACGGCGTCGACCCCGTGGCGCACCCTTTCTGGGGGTGGGTTCAGTCATGTCGAACGACAGGGTATCCCCATCGGTTGCCATCGGTGCGTCCGTTGGCGAACGATCTGTCCCCAAGTCGTACTGTTTCGTTCATGCGCGTGCCCTTGACGATCATCGATCACATCCGCCGAGCCGAGCTTCTCTACCCCGACCGCATCGCAGTGGTGGACGAACCCGATCAGCCTGCGGAGTCCTGGGGAACTCTCACCTATCGACAGATGGCCGAGCGGGCCCGCGCCCAAGCGGTCGGACTCGACGAACTGGGCATTGGGGTGGGTGAGCGCGTGGCCATGGTGTCGCACAACTCGGCCCGACTACTCGCCAGTTTCTTCGGTGTGTCGGGGTCCGGGCGCATCCTCGTTCCGGTCAACTTTCGTCTGGTGGCCGAGGAAGTGAAGTACATCGTGAAGCACAGTGGTGCGCGCGTGCTGTTGGTCGACCCGGAACTGGAAGAGGCGATGAGCTCGGTGGAGTGCGAGCACAAGTTCGTCATCGGCGAGCAGGCCGATGACGCGTTGCTGCGGTACGGGGTCGACCCGAAGGCGTGGATTCCCGATGAGGACGCCACCGCCACCATCAACTACACGAGCGGCACCACGGCCCGTCCCAAGGGTGTGCAACTGACCCATCGAAATCTGTGGTTGAACTCGGCCACCTTCGGCTGGCAGATGGGTGTGAACGATCGTGACGTGTACCTGCACACGCTCCCCCAGTTCCACTGCAACGGGTGGGGCATGGTCTACGCCGTTACCGGCATGGGAGGAACCCACATCGTCTTACGCAAGGTCGATGGCGCCGAGATCCTGCGCCGCATCGACCGCCACGGTGTCACCATGCTGTGCGGCGCACCCGCCGTGGTGAACGCGATTCTGGACGCCGCCACCACGTGGGACGGTCCGATTCCCGGTCGTGACCGTGTGCGAATGGTGGTGGCTGGCGCTCCCCCACCGACGCGCACGATCGAGCGGATGGAGACCGAACTCGGATGGGAGTTCGTGCAGTTGTACGGACTCACGGAGACGTCTCCGTTCCTGACCATGAATCGCACCCGCCAGGAGTTCGACTCACTCTCACCCACCGAGCGTGCCCAGAAGTTGTCACGCGCCGGATCACCCGCTCTCGGCGTCGAGTTGTGCATCTCTCCGCAGGGAGAAGTTCTCGCCCGAGGGAACGTGATCATGCAGGGCTACTGGGACCAGCCCGAAGCGACTGCCGACGCCATACATGCGGCCAGCGACGATCCGCAAGGTCTCGAGTGGTTCCACACCGGCGACGGGGGCATCCTCGATGACGACCATTACGTCACCATCAGTGATCGCAAGAAAGACGTCATCATCTCGGGAGGAGAGAACGTCTCCTCCATCGAGGTGGAGGACGCCATCTTCAGTCACCCCGACGTCAACGAGGTGGCGGTCATCGGCGTACCCGACGAAAAGTGGGGCGAGATGGTTTTGGCGTTGGTCGTGAAGTCCCCCGGGTCCCCCGTCACCGAAGAAGAACTCATCGCGTATTCCAAGACCAGATTGGCTGGGTACAAGTGTCCGAAACGAATCGAATTCCGGGACGAGTTGGCCCGCACCGCGACGGGCAAGTTGCAGAAGTTCAAGCTTCGCGAGCCGTACTGGGTGGGAAAGACGCGCCAGGTCAACTAACCACCCTCGAAGGCCCGACGACTCGTCAGGCCCCGTGCTTTCGGAGATCGATGTGCCGGACTTGGCCACCAACACTCCACTACGGCTCGGACTCCTTGCGGTCTACGTGAACGCCGTGGTCGGCGCGTTACGGGGCTACACCGACCGTGGTCGTCACTGAGACATCGTCGGTGTCGACGTGTTCGCCTTGCCGATGGGCTTGGGTGGTGGTTTCATCCGCGATCTCCTCATCGGAACCCTCTCTGCCGTGGGTGGGGGGATGTTGGTGTCGATACTCCAGTCACGGACCCCACAGGTTTTGGTGTCGAGCACGCCGTTGACGTTGCTGGCCGTGTTGGGCTCTCTCGTGTATGCGTCGTTTGCCCAGTGGCGATCCGACATCACCTCGTTCGCCGGCGTGGCGGTGGTGGTGATGGCCCAGTACCTGGTGGATCACTTCGACGTCGAGACCCGACCAGCCGGTGGCCGAACCAACACTGCGTGACTCTCAGCCGGTCGCCCATCGCCCGAGCGGAGACCGTGACGCACCGGTGAGCAACCACTCCGCCGCGTCGTCATCGACGGGATCGGGCCGTCGCGGGGAAAGATTCAAGGAACCGCCGTGGGTCGCGCAATGAGGAGCCCGTCGGCCCCCCGCGCGATGATTTCGGAATAAAACTCGGTCGTCTCTTGCGAAGCATCGTCCATCCAAACCCATACTTCGTAACCATCGTCGTGGGCGCGCTGGAACGTCTCGACGGTCAATACTTCGATTCCCTCGTACACCGGCGGGGCCTGGAACACCACGTCGCGCGGGTCCACGGGAGTTCCGGCCAAGTACCAATTCACAAGGCTGGTTTGACCCGGACTCGTGGCCACGTCGGCGATCAGCGAACGAAACTCGGCGAGCACACTGTCGTTGAAGGACACCACGATGACCGAATCGACGCGGTCCAGTTCCTTGATCAGTCGGGCCAACTCGGCTGCCGCAGCGAAGGCGCGATCGAGTTGTGGCTCACCCGCTTCCGTCGCGGGGATCTTGATCTCCACGTCGAGAACATGGTCGGGGAAGGCCCGCGCCACTTGTTCGAAGGTGGGTATCGCGAAATCATCGCCCGTGTACCCGTCGGGCGCGGGACGCTCTCCGGTGCGGACACCGCGGAACACGTACGCGTCGGGAGGCTGGACCTTGTCGCTCCAAGCACCTCCAACGAACCAATATGCATTGTCCATGGCCTGCAATTCGGCGGCGGTGAATGCACTCACGAGTCCGCTGTCGTTGGTGAGTCGGTCGACCGTATTGTCGTGCTGGATCATCAACACCCCGTCGGCGCTGAGCATGACGTCCATCTCGAGCACGTCGGCACCACCGAGAGCCGACTCGGTGTAGGCGTACATCGTGGAATGCGGATAGTCGAAGTCGCCTCCGGCGTGAACGATGACGATCGGGCGTTCGAGGGCTAGTAGGTCGGTCACGTTGCTCGCCTCGGGGGCCCTCACACGCGAGAGGGCCGAGACCGGCACGTCGGTCGCTTCGGTTTCGGTCGACGGCACGTCCGTTGGCAGATCGGCCGAGTTCTCCTCCCCGCAGGCGCTAGCGGAGAAAAGAGCCATGCCGATGACGAGGATGCCGGACAGGTAGCGGGTTCGATCACCTTTCATGGTCTCAGTCTGTCACGGCAACGGGCCGGCATCGGCAATGGCAGTCCCACGGCCGACTCGGTGATCGAACAAGAGCCTCTCGGGCTGACGACGCTCCGACGTAGGTTCGAGGTGGTCGACTGCTGGTACGAGTCGGTGCCATCGAATCTCGCGGCTGAGGGACCTTTGCGGCCTGAATCAGAGGCGAAAGCGGCGAAGAGCCGTCGCTCGTGAGCCCATACCGGCTCGGTATCGAAAACGGTTCTGCCCTCGGCGTCGACAAGATCGTTCGGCGGGGTCGCGAACACCGCGACCTACCAAACGACGGAAGTTGTCGCACCTTTCGCTCGCCCCTCGGTCCGAACCCCACGAGCGATCAGATCATCGGACAACTCGTTCCACACCGACTTCAATCGATAGTGGGGCACGCGGGGGTAAAGATGATGAATCGTGTGATAGTCGTGACCCCGAATCAGAATTCCCGATCCGGCGAACACGGCGACACGGGTGTGGCGATACCGGTCGGTCTCCTTTGCAGGGTGATGTGGGTACCAGGCGAAGATGAACATGAGCCAGCAGAGCTGGATGCGCGCGGGGAGCCACCACAGACATAACGCAGACATACCGTGCCCCGTGACGAGACATGCCACAAGGACGACCGTCGACACAAACCAGAACCGCATTTGCGCCTTGCCCTCAGCTTTGGAGCCCTCTCTGCTCTCGAGTTTCTCCCGCAAGACCCGCGGCAAGGCGACTCGTAGCGGCTTGATGAGCGCGAAAAAGGGCAGGAAAGCGTACAACATGGTCATTCCGTAGAACTTGAGCGGAAGTGCGGACATTGGGCCTTCGGTGAAGTGATCGGGATCTCGTGCGGGATCGTTGGTGTACGCGTGATGTCGCATGTGCCCAGCCCGGTGCGAAGTGAACTCGATACCGGTAGGCACCGACGCGAGACGCCCAATGACTTCCTCTACCCACCGGCCTCCCGTCGACCTCCCCATGATGTTCTTGTGAGTGGCCTCGTGCAGCGGCATGTAGAAGGTCGAAGCGAATATCGAATTCAGAACCAGTCCCAACCAGAGCGGCAAGGACCCCTCGACACCGAGAAACACAACGCCCGACCAGCACACGGTGAAAGCGACAAAAGTCAGGATCACGCGAAGCTGCACTTCACCCCAATATTTGGCGGCGATGGCACCTTCGGACCGCACTTGCTCGAGCCGCTCGTTACGAGTGATCTCGGGTGATTCACGATCCGCGTGCAGGTTGAGAATGACCTCGAGATCTTCAGGGGATGGCGCTGCACTGGTCACGACGTGATCGTACCAATGAAAAATCTTCGAGGCTATTTGAATCTTGCTCCTCGTCCGTTCTCCGGTTGTCACGTTCTTCGGTCAGGCGCGCTTCAGATCGGTGACGACGCCGCCGACGCGAACGATGTCCGCCGGTGCGGCACCGAAGTTGTCGTTCCACGTTCCCGCTGCCGCCCACACCTCGTCGTACTGCAACAGGTCAGGGTCCACGAAAACGCGCAGTCGAGTGCTGTGACCAAAGGGAGGCACGCCGCGGCTGGGTTTGTATTCCCATCAGGTTGATTCGTTAGGTGTGCTCTGGATTGTGATCCTGCACTCCATACGCATCGAGTGCCGCTGCACGTCGGCTCTGCGGATTCATCTCTGGGAACAGATGCCAACTTGGAGCCATATACGGGTGAACATCATCCACCTCGACCAAGAAGATCTCCGGGAACGGGAAACGACCCAAGGTCTTCGCCTCGAGCTTGGTTCGCATCTCCATTGCCGCGGGAGCAGTACTCGATAGAACCGTGGCTCGGCCAGAAATCCTCACCCCCTTTTGTTCAAAGATGTCGAGCAGGGAAACACACA
>Ga0194125_10001025_pt1 | contig 47368 bp, 38 predicted proteins | sample TA2KigC250mmetaG_FD_148626 | JGI IMG/M metagenome (GOLD analysis project Ga0194125, IMG submission 148626) | Freshwater microbial communities from Lake Tanganyika, Tanzania - TA2015034 Kigoma Deep Cast 250m | ecosystem: Environmental > Aquatic > Freshwater > Lake | place: Tanzania: Lake...
GGGCTGAATTATACCTGCTCTTACAAATCCCTTCTTGATATTTTTTTTTCGAGAAAGTGGGGACGAACACGGTTCCTCCTCAGGAACCGTGTTCGTGATAACCTGTGCGAACTTGAACCGAAAGATTCGGAGAATCCACGAAGAACACGAAGATCACTAAGATTTTTTGGTCTCTTTCTCTATCCTTCGTGCTCTTCGTGGATTGTTTTTTTGTGGTATCCTCTTAACTTTATGATTGCCACCTATGCCGAATTCACCCTCCCCAAGAGACGCAGCAGCGATCGGCGCGGTCCGGTGCGATGGATCGCATCTCATAGCCTGCGTTATTGGTATTTGAATGTGATGATGGTCGTTGGCGCGGTGGGCAACGCAGCCCTGGCTTCCGTGGTGCCGATCTATATCGGCAAGGCTTTGGATCTGATCTCGCTGGAGGGGGCCGAGATAACCGCTCTGTTGCGGATTGCTCTGGTGATTGCGATGACCCAGGTGGTACGCGGCTTGTTGCAGTTGGGGCGCAACTTTGGGGCGGAGTTGATTGCCCAATACGTCGAGCGGGATATACGCGACGAGCTTTATGTCAGTCTGCTGGGCAAGAGCATGACCTTTCACAACTTGCAGCCTGTTGGCGATACGATGGCGCGCGCGACCAACGATGTGAGAGAGGTGAATTTTCTGTTCAGCCCTGGGATCAACCTGGTGATTGGCTCGGCGAATTTCATCGTGATGCCGTTGATCTTTTCGTCTCGCTATCACCCGGCCTTGATCCTCGCGCCGTTGTTTTTCACGATCACCTATTTTCTCTCCTTGTGGCAGTATCTCCACGAATTGTCGCCGGTCAGCGATGGCGTGCGTGCAGCTTTTGGCCGTTTGAATACGCGTCTGGCTGAAGCGCTGGATGGAATCGAAACCGTCAAAGGGATGTCTCAAGAGCGCCAGGAGATCGGCCTCTTCCGCGAGAACGCCTGGGGCTTCCGGAATTATTTCGTGCGCCAGGGAGATATCGAGGCGCGCTTTGTCCCCTTTTTATTGATGGGCTTGACTCAGGCTGGAGGACTCTTCCATGCCATCTGGCTGCATCAGCAAAGGGCGATCAGCGTTGGGGATATCGTGGCCTATTTCAGTTTATTGCTCTTGTTGGGCTTTCCGACTTTCGTCTCTCTGTTTGCCTATTCCCAGGTGTCGCTGGGGGTAGCTGGCGCAAGACGGATTTTGGAATTGATCAACCGCGAGAACGATTTGGACCAAAACGAGTGCGGATACGCGGAGCGAATGCGCGGCCAGGTGGAGTTCCGAGATGTCTCGTTTGCATACGAGACGGGAGAGACGGCCATCGAGGGGATCTCCATCCGCGTCGAGCCAGGCCAGACGATCGCTATCGTCGGGCAGACCGGCTCGGGGAAAACCACCCTGGTCAAGATGATCAACCGCACCTACGATGTGAGCGCGGGGCAGGTTCTCGTTGATGGAGTTGATGTGCGCGACTGGAATCTGGAACACCTGCGCCAGCAGATCTCGATCATCGAACAAGATATCTTTCTCTACTCGCGCAGCATCGCTGAAAACATCGCGTTTGGCAAGCCAGGCGCCACATTGGATGAGATCGAGGTTGCGGCGAAAGCCGCTCAAGCGCATGAATTCATCGAGGCTTTTCAGGATGGCTATGAGACCGTGATCGGCGAGCGCGGCGTCACCCTCTCCGGCGGGCAGCGGCAGCGTCTGGCTTTGGCGAGAGCTTTCCTGACTGACCCGCGCATTCTCATCCTGGATGATTCCACCAGCGCCATTGATAGCGCCACGGAAGATAGAATCCAGCGCGCCATCTATGCGGCGGCCAAAGGACGCACGACTTTCATCATCACCCATCGCCTCTCTCAAATCCGGTGGGCGGACTTGATCATCGTGCTGCGCAACGGTCGCATCGCTGCTATTGGGAATCACGAAGAATTATTAGCGACTACTGAGGCCTATCGCCTGATCTTCAAAGAAATATGAGTTTCTTCTCCGGCTTAGATACCGAAGCATACGACCGAAATTACACCGACCGCGATCTGGCGCGCCGGCTTTGGAAATATTTCGAACCTCATCAACGGCGCCTGACCTGGGTGATTGCGTTCTTGTTGATCATCGCGGCTGCTTCCGCGGCGGTTCCACTTTTAGTTTCGCGCGGCGTGGATCTGTTGGCCGATTCCTCGGAGAGCAGGTGGTTATCTGTTCTTGTCGCCCTGGTCTTGTTGGCTGGCATCTTCACATGGGTGGCCGGTTGGATACGCCGCCGCCTGCTGGTGCGCATCGTGGGGGATGTGATCTACACGATCCAAAGCGACGCCTTCGCGGCCGCGGCAGGCCATGATCTCTCGTTCTACGATGAATTCTCATCGGGGAAGATCGTCTCTCGGATCACGTCGGATACGCGCGAGTTCGGCCAGTTGGTCACGCTGATTACGGATCTGGTCTCCCAGTTCGGGCAAGCGATCATCTTAAGTGGAGTCCTGATAAGCATCTCCTGGCGGCTTTCCCTGTATTTGTTTGGTTTCTTGCCGATTCTGTATCTGGCCTCGAAGGGCTTTCGAGCTTTGGCGCGGACAGTCACCCGTCGCGGGATGCGCGCGATGGCCAATGTCAACGCCGCCATCAAGGAAACGGTCAGCGGGATTGCCGTCGCCAAGAACTATCGTCAGGAAAGCACCATCTTCGCCGAGTTCGATGAGGCCAACCAGACCTCGTTCCGGGTCAATGTACAGCGGGGATTCGTCCTCTCGCTGGTATTTCCATCGTTGAACGCCTTGGGCGGGATCGCCACGGCGATTTTAGTGTACGCCGGTGGGGTTACTGCCATTCAAGGGGCGGTGACATTAGGGGCCTGGTTCTTGTTCTTGATGAGTCTGGATAGTTTCTTCTTCCCGGTGCTCAACTTGTCGGCTTTTTGGGCGCAGGTGCAGTCGGGTCTCTCGGCGGCGGAACGCGCCTTTGCGCTCATTGACGCCGAGTCTGCCATCCTGCAGAGGGCGAACGATCCGCTGCCACGGTTGAAGGGCGATATTCGCTTCGAGAATGTCTGTTTCCGCTATACAGAACAGGAGCGGATTTTCGATGATTTCAGCTTGCATATCCAACCTGGTGAAAGCGTGGCGCTGGTCGGCCATACCGGGGCTGGCAAAACTTCCATAGCCAGGTTGATCGCCCGCTTCTATGAATTCCAGGAAGGCCGCATCCTCGTAGATGGCCAGGACATTCGCGCTTTCGATTTGCATCAATATCGCAGCCAGTTGGGCATCGTCTCCCAGGTTCCTTTTCTTTTTTCGGGCAGTATGGCGGAGAATATCTGTTACGCCAGCGCAACGACCAGCATGGCAGAGGTCGAGCAGGTAGCCCGGCAGATCGGGGATGGGGATTGGCTGGACACCCTGCCCAATGGTCTGGATACACAGGTTGGGGAGCGCGGCGGACGCCTATCCATGGGGCAGCGGCAGCTCGTCTCCTTGTTACGCGTGCTCCTGCGCCATCCAGCGATATTCATCCTCGATGAGGCCACTGCCAGCATTGATCCCTTCACCGAGTGGCAGATCCAACAAGCCCTGAGTCTGATTCTGGAGAAAAGCACCAGCATCTTGATAGCCCACCGCCTCTCCACCGTCAAAGCCGCCGACCGCATCCTGGTGTTGGAAGACGGGCGCATCATCGAGGAGGGCAATCACAACGCCCTGATGGAAGCCAGGGGTCACTACGCTCACCTGTACAACACCTACTTTCGCCATCAAAGCCTGGCATACGCGGAGCAATCGCGTCACGCCTTCACCCCCCTCGATCCCCCCGCTGCGGGGGGAAGCAGCTCCCTCCCCGATGTCGGGGAGGGTTGGGGTGGGGTCTGAGCAATGACTCCCCTCGCCCCCTCCGCTGCGGGGGGAAGCAGCTCCCTCCCCGATGTCGGGGAGGGTTGGGGTGGGGTCTGAGCAATGACTCCCCTCGCCCCCTCCGCTGCGGGGGGAAGCAGCTCCCTCCCCGATGTCGGGGAGGGTTGGGGTGGGGTCTGAGCAATGACTCCCCTCGCCCCCTCCGCTGCGGGGGGAAGCAGCTCCCTCCCCGATGTCGGGGAGGGTTGGGGTGGGGTCTGAGCTATTGACGCCCGGCCAACCCCCCCGTACAATTAGATGATGGCCTTGCTCTCCCCTCCAACGACTCCGACCGAAGCCACGATAAGAACGCGATTGATCCCCTATTCGATTGCCGTCTACCAGCTTGTGGCCTTGATCGCCCTGACGGCGATGGTTTTTCTCGGATTTCAATGGAGTCGAACGCCATTCATCGGCGCCTTCATCGAGCATACCTTGTTGGTCAACGGCGTCGTTCCTGTGAGCCAGGAGCTTTGGCAGGCAAGAGAGGCCGGTTTCGAGTTTGGGGATCAGTTGGTCTCTATCCAGGGGCAAGAGATCCATGGGGTCGAGGGCTTTCTTCGGGAGCTGAGAACTCATCGGGTGGGGGATCAGGTCGAGATAACTGCTATCACCCCCGAGGGGGCGCGCGTTTCATCTCTCGTCACACTTCAGAAATTCCCCACGCCAGATCTCATTGCCTTTATGATCGTCCCCTGGGTGATCAGCCTGATTTACCTGGGGAGCGGTTTATGGGTATTTAGTTTGCGATATAGGGATGCTTCGGGTCGTATTTTCGCCTTGTTTTCCGCTTCTGTTTCAATTGCCATCGCCGCCCTTTTCGATGTATATACCGCCAATTGGCTCACGTATCTGTGGACCTTCAACCTGGCTGTGGCTGCCGGATCGGTCTTTCATCTGGCCTTTTTATTCCCTCAAGCGACCACCCGCTTCAAGCGCTGGCGATTCTTATATTGGTTGGTGTACGTCGTGGCCTTTGGGCTTTTGGCTTTTTCGTTGCCGACATTATATGATGTAGATCATCCCACAGCCTATATCATTCTCTGGCGGTTGCAGTTTATATTATTGGGGGCGTGCGCAATTTCCTTCTTGGGAATGGTCGCCCTGAGACGATTTACCGCCAATTCCCCTCACGTGCGTCAACAGGGCAGGATTGTGTTGTTGGGGGCCACGGTGGCCTTCGCGCCCATTTCGATCTGGTTCTTCGTAACTGCAATTCGCCCAGAGGTCGTCTTTTCTCCGTATCTATTGTTACCCCTGGGGGCATTTCCCCTGCTCGTGGCGTATGCCATACTTCGCTATCGTCTTTTGAACACCGATTTTATGCTCAGCCGTATCATCATCTACGCCTTGTTGACGGCAATCGCTGTGGGCGGATATGCTTTGATCGTCAGCGGCTTGAGCCTGATATTTACAGAAACCCTGAAGCCCACGAACCCCCTGGTGATTGGTTCGGTGGTTTTTATCCTGGCGATTTTCCTGAACCCCTTGCGATTACAACTCCAATGGCTTGTGGATACCGTTTTCTTCCGCGGTCGAAGAGTGTACCAGGAACGCCTGCGCATGTTTGGGCAGGAGCTTACTCCAGCTCTGGAATTGGATGAGGTGGGCAGTTTCTTGCGCAAATGCGTTCAGGAGACTCTGGCCCCTGCGCGCCTGCACATCTTCTTGCTCGACGTTCTGGGCGAGTATTACGAAGCCCTAGAAGATGAATCTGGCGCGCCGACATCGGATCTCAGATTTACCACGAGCAGCGTGCTGGCAACGGTCCTGGGCGGCGCTAAAACATTCCTATTTATTGGCACCGAAATGGATCTGCCTGCCCCTTTGGACTCTGAGAAGGCGTACATCGCCTTGCTAGGAGCGCAGGTATTCATCCCTCTCACGGGACGGGAGAATCAATTGATCGGCTTCATGGCGCTTTCTCCCCGGCGATCTGGCGAGCCTTATACCGCCATGGATCTCGATTTCCTGACTTCCTTGAGTGATCAGGTCGCCATCACCATCGAACGCGCCCAGGTGGTATCCGACCTGGAACGCCGCGTCAATGAGATGAACGTGCTCATGCGCGTAGCTGAGGGGCTGAACATCACCCCGCTCTTCGATGATATCCTCGAGCTGATCTACGCTCAAACCAACCGTTTGATCCCAATACGAGATTTTTGGATTTTACTGCACGACCCGGAACGCGATATCTATCAATATGCTTTCTATTTGAAGGATGATATCCGTTTGTTGGAGCACGAGCATCGCTTTCAGGAATCGGGGGGCGGCCTGAGTCAGGAAGTAGTGCGCCTTCGCAGGCCGATTATCACCGATGATTACGAGCATGAGTGCCGGAAAAATGGTTTCTCCCCGCTTGTCGAGGGTCTGTATGCCTGGATGGGCGTGCCCCTCAACGCAGGCGCAGATACCATTGGGAGCATCAGCCTGGCCAGCCGCGATCCTGCAGTAGTCTATTCGGAAGATCAGGTTCGCATGCTTCAGGCCATCGCTGACCAGGCCGCAGGCGCCATCGTGAAAACGCGTTTGTTAGACGAAACACAACGCAGGGCGCGGCAATTGAGCCTGCTCAATGATATTGGCCGTAGCCTCACTTCGACCCTGGATTTGAACAGCCTGCTGAATCAGATACTGGATCACGCCATTGATATTATCGGCTGTGAAGCGGGGACGTTGTTCCTCCTCGATGAAGATACCGGCGAATTGATCTTCGAAGTGGTTGCTGGCCCGGTTGCAGATGAACTCGTTGGTCAGCGCCTGGCGCCGGGAACCGGGCATGTCGGCAAAGCGGTGACTACCAGGAGGCCTGCCATCGTCAACGATGTCCACCGCACAGATGAGTGGGCGAGCAAGCCTGACGAAAAAACTGGTTTCCAGACCCGAAACCTGTTGCTCGTCCCCATGGTTGCGCAAGATCGCGTCACCGGTGTGATCGAAGCGATCAATCGCCGCGATGGCGCGCCATTCAGTAAAGATGACCAGGACTTGCTGACCGCCTATGCCAGCCAGGCGGCCATAGCTCTCGAGAATGCCCGCCTGTATACGCTGACGGATCAGCAGTTAGCTGCCCGCGTGGACGAACTCTCCGCCATGCAGCGCATAGATCGCGAATTGAACGCTAGCCTCGATATTCAGCGCGCCATGCGCTTTACGCTCGATTGGGCTATGCGTCAATCGGGCGCCGACGCCGGACTGATCGGCTCGGTGGAAGGCGATGGCTTGCTGATCATGGCCGACTGCGGCTATGATGGCGAGTTAGAGGATTTCCGCGAGTCTGTTTTGCCGCTCGACAAAGTACCCGCCTTGCGCAACGCGGTAAGCGAGATGGATACTCAGGTCTTCGAGCGCTCACTCATATCGAACGCTGATCATCGCAGTGGTATCCTCACAGGGATGCGCTCACAGATGGTCTATCCCATTCGTCGTGAGGACCAGGTGATCGGCGTAATGTTGCTAGAAAGCCGTCAGGATGAGGCCTGGGCACCCCAGACGCAAGAGTTCCTCTCTCGGTTGAGCGATCACGCCGCTATAGCGATTGCCAACGCGCAACTGTTTGCCCAGGTACAGGCAGCCGACATCGCAAAGAGCGATTTCATCTCCTTCGTTGCCCATGAGTTGAAAACCCCCATGACCTCGATTCGCGGCTATGCGGATTTGCTGTTGAGCGGCGCGATGGGGGAGTTGAATGAAGGTCAGACCAATTTCTTGCAGACCGTGCTGAGCAATGTGAGCCGTATGAATACCCTGGTATCCGATCTGACCGACATCTCGCGCATCGAGGCCGGTCGTTTACGATTGGAATTCGAATCGGTGGACGTGGCTGGGATGATCAACGAAGTGGTTCGAGCGCAAGGTCACAGCATTGATGAAAAGAGTCAAACCCTGGAGCTGCAAGTTCCGGAGGACCTGGCCCCGGTTTGGGGCGACCGCCTCCGTTTGATCCAGGTGTTGGCCAACCTGGTCAGCAATGCCAATAAATACTCTCCCGAGGGCGGGGCGATCTTGATTTGGGCGGAGCAGGTCGAAAACCGCTGGGATCCGGACGGGGCCGCCGAGGTCGTTCGTATCGGCGTCAAAGATAACGGCATCGGATTGAGTGAAAAAGACCAGGCCCAAATCTTTTCGAAATTCTTCCGCTCAGACGATCCCAAGGCCCGCGAGGCCCCTGGCTCGGGCCTGGGTTTGAATATCACCAGGAACCTCATCGAAATGCAGGGGGGGAGGATCTGGTTCGAGAGCGAATACGGCAAAGGAACCACCTTCAATTTCACCATCCCTGTCGCTCAAATATAGAGAATGAAACTGCTCAGCCATCGAACGGATTAGCCCGAAAAAAGGGTGTGCGAAGGGGGCGTAGCCGCTTTGCGTTCGCACACCCTTTTTTCGGGAACTTCCCCGTATGGCTGAGTAGTTACTAGAGAATTATGCAAAGTTTTGGTGATAGACAGACACACTCCAATACAAAACGCGGTTATGCCATCGCTCTGGCCAGCGCGGCGATTCTATCCACCACCGGCATCCTGATCCGTTACCTGACCCAAACTTATCAGATCCCTCCCATGGTGCTGGCTTTCTGGCGAGATACTTTCGTGGTCCTGACTCTCTTGCCCATCCTGGCCGTATCGAAGCCCGGTCTCCTTTCCCTGAGCCGTCATCACATCGTCTATTTTATCGGCTATGGCCTCGTGCTGGCGATCTTCAATTCCCTCTGGACGTTATCCGTCGCGTTGAATGGCGCGGCGGTTGCGACGGTTTTAGCGTATTGCTCGGCTGCCTTTACCGCCTTACTGGGCTGGTGGTTGCTGGACGAACACCTGGGGTGGGGGAAGATCGTGGCCGTCATATTTAGCCTGGGGGGCTGCTTGCTGGTCTCGGAGGCGTTGAAACCTGGAGCCTGGAACCTCAACATGGTTGGAATCCTGACCGGCATTCTCTCCGGGCTGGGATTCGCCGTCTACACCTTGATGGGGAGATCAGCTTCGCAGCGCGGCGTCAATTCCTGGACGACGTTGCTGTACACTTTTTCTTTTGCAGCGACATTTCTGTTGATCTTCAACCTGCTGCCCGGGAGCGATGTTCTCGGAAACGCCTCTCGCCCCGCCGATCTGTTCTGGTTGGGGGAGGCCCTGGGGGGGTGGCTGATCCTGTTCATCCTGGCGGCTGGGCCGACCCTGGCCGGGTTCGGGTTGTATAACATCAGTTTAGGTTATCTGCCCTCCAGCGTCGTCAACCTGATCGTCACCATGGAGCCGGTCTTCACAGCCCTGATTGCCTACCTCCTGCTGAACGAACGTCTCAACGGAACCCAGGTATTTGGCGGCATGACCATCCTGACGGGGGTGGTGTTGTTGAGAATTACCGAAAGGTGAGGTGAGTTGATGAATAAACCGCGCGGTCTTAAACATAGAGAAATCCAACTCGATTTGAATTTATATCGCGAGGCAGTGCCTATCCGCGGTCTCTCGGATGTGGCCTTGAGCGTGATAGATGTCTGGCCGGATGGGGCCGAACGGGCGATCGTTTTCGTGCATGGGTATGCAGGCTGCGCCGAGACCTGGGAATACCAGATCAATCATTTTGGCCACCAATACCGCGTGGTTGTGCCGGATCTGCGCGGCCACGGTCAGAGCGATGCGCCCTTCACCGAATACACCATGCCCGAGCTGGTCGAGGACATCAATGCCATCGCTGACGCCCTGGATTTGCCCGAAAAATTCGTCCTGGTGGGGCACTCCTTTGGAGGCTCGATCTGCGTCGAGTATGCCGCCTCCCACCCCGAACGGTTGGAAAAGCTCATCCTGATCGCCGCCGCGGGAGAGTATCCCTTGCCGCGCAGTGCGTCCTTTCTCTCGCGCGTCCCTGTCGCCATATTCCAACCTTTTTGGCGTTTTCGACCGCGCTGGAACGCCGAAATCCACGTCATGAAGCGTATGATGCTCGACAACCTGCGCAAGTGGCGGGGTTGGAATTTGATGGGGCAGATCGAAACGCCCACGCTGATTATCACTGGCGAACGTGATCGTTACTTCCCGCGCTGGGTCTTCGAGCGGGTGAGCGAATCGGTCCCTGGGGCGGAGGTGATCAACATCGGCGCGTCGAAACACAAAGTCCAGCTCGAGCGCCACCAGGCGGTCAACCGCGCCATCGAGCGTTTCATCCAGGACGGGGTAGAGGGGAGGCGGATTTCATGGCGGGAGCAGGATTTGGCGACGCAACTCATGAGCGTTCGCCCCTGGCTGAAGAGTTACGGCAAATATACCCCCTATACCTGCCCCATCCCGCGCCAGCCTTTGTACAGTTTTTTGGAGGCCGCAGCTGACCGGACGCCCAATCAGGTCGCCACAGTGTTCTATGGCTCGAAGCTGACCTACCGCCAGCTCGACCGGCGCGTCAATCAGTTGGCGCATGCCCTCCACGGGCTGGGTGTTCGGCCGGGCGACCGCGTGATGGTCGTGCTGCCCAATATGCCGCAGATGATTATGGCGTATTACGCCATCCTCAAAATCGGCGGCGTGGTGGTTCTATCGAACCCAGAGGCAGATGCCAGGCAGATCTTGGGGCAAATCCAGCAGACCCAGGTGAAAGTCCTGATCACCCTCAAAGAATTCGGAGAACTGGCCAAAGAAGTACAGCAGAGGATTCCCCTCAAGGTGATCCTGGCGGACATCCGTAGTGTGCTTGCGCCCCGGGTCTACAAACAACTGCTGGCTCGCTGGCAGGCGGCGGGTTTTCGCCCTCGCGAAGACGCCCCTGAGGGCGATGCGATCTATCTGATGGAAGAGTTGATGATGGACGCTTCTCGGGATGCGCCGGACTACCGGGCGGAAAGCGGGGATACGGCGGCTATTCTATTCACCAGCGGCACCACCGATGAACCTAAAGGCGTGCGTTTGACCCATGCCAACCTGGTGGCTAATTCGCTCCAGACTCGCCACTGGATCCCCGACATTCAATATGGGGAAGAGACCTTCCTGGCCGTGATCCCGCTGACTCACAGCTATGGTATGACCACGGCCATGAATATCCCCATCGCCATCGCGGCTACAATCGTGATGCTGCCGGTGTTCGAGTTGCAACAGGTGCTCGACCACATCAAAGAATACAAACCGACCATCTTCCCCGGCGTGCCTTCGATCTATGCGTTGATCAATCAGGCGCCCGGCGTGCGCGCTTATGGGCTGTCTTCGATCAAGGCCTGCATCAGCGGCGCGGCTCCCTTGCCGGTCGAAGTTCAGGAGGCTTTCGAAAAGCTGACCCGTGGCTGCCTCGTAGAAGGATACGGCCTGACGGAGGCCTCGCCGGTGACCCACGCTAATCCCCTGATGGGCGCACGGCGGTCTGGCTCGATTGGCATCCCCATTCCCAACACCGATGCAAAAGTCGTTGACCTCGTCACCGGAGAAGATCTGCTCTCTGGCAGGATCGGGGAGTTGTTGGTCAAAGGGCCGCAGGTCATGGCGGGGTATTGGCAGCCCGATCGAACTGAGGATCCGGAGAGCGCGCTTCAGGATGGCTGGCTGCACACTGGCGACGTCGCCGTGATGGATGCCGATGGTTTCTTCAAGATCATCAGCCGCAAGCGCGATACGATCATGGCCGGCGATTTCAGCGTCTATCCACGCGATGTCGAGGAAGTCCTCTACGAAAACAGCAAGGTTTTGGAGGCCGCAGTCGTGGGCGTCTCTGGCGGAGAGGGTGGTCAAAAGGTCAAGGCTTTCGTCGTGCCGCGCCCCGGAACCAACCTGTCGAAAGAGGAATTGCTGGAGCTTTGCCGCAAACGCCTGGATGAATACGCTGTTCCCTGGGAGATCGAGTTCCGAGAGGAGCTGCCTAAATCGTTCGTCGGCAAGGTTCTCCGACGGATGCTGATCGAGAAATAATATGTTCTTGCGTGTCATGCTGTCCCTCCTGTCGCTCGTCGCCACCACGTTTGTGCTGTTCGGCGGCCTGGTACTCCTGCAGCCGGAGTGGATTTTCTCCCGCCTGCGTCAGCGCTCCCCTGAAGTGCTCTATACTGTGGATACGCAAAAGTTGCTTGTAGCCCTGACCATAGATGACGGCCCCGATGCGAATACCACGCCCATCCTCTTGGATATCCTCGAGGAACATCGTGCACATGCCACCTTCTTTTTGATCTCGGAGCGTGTGGCCGGGAACGAGGCCCTCGTCCGGCGCATGATTGACGAAGGGCATGAAATCGGTAATCACATGACCGAAGATGAACCTAGCATCCGGTTGTCCATTGATGAGTTCGAAGAAAAGTTGGTCCAGGCCGACGAAGTGCTCTCTGCCTTTGGGGATGTTCACTGGCTGCGTCCAGGCTCCGGCTGGCACAACGATGAAATGTTGGCCGTGATGGAGAAGCATGGCTATCACTGCGCCCTGGGATCGGTCTACCCTTACGACCCCCATGTTGGTTCTGCATGGTTTGCTTCTCGCTACATCCTGTGGAAAATCAAGCCCGGCGATATCATCGTGCTGCACGATCATCAAGCGCGCGGTAGACGCACCGCCAAAGCCCTGGAGACGATCCTGCCCGAGCTGGCGCGGCGCGGCTACCAGGTGGTCACCCTGTCGAGCCTGGTCGCCGGCGCGGGGAAATGAACCCCAAACTTTCGAGCTGCAGAGTGCGCGGAGAGCGCAAAGTTTTTGCTTTATTTTTCACTACGCAGAACATACCGAAAAGTTCAGCGCGTTCAAATGTGTCTTGCGTAAGGCCTACCAAACTAAAATTATGGTATAAGAAAAAGTGTAACTGCTCAGCCATCGAACGGATTTACCCGAAAAAAGGGTGTGCGAAGGGGGCGTAGCCCCCTTCGCACACCCTTTTTTCGGGTACTTCCCCGTATGGCTGAGTAGTTACGTGGTTGTTTGGTAATTGGATCTGTGCTGGCTAGTGTTGAACACGCTTCCCCCATGGGAGTGAAGAAATTTTGAATACCACACTGCGTGTACTGATCGTTGAAGATTCAGAGAACGATACGGGATTGATCGTTCATCATCTGGAGCGTGGGGGATATTCGCCCATTCACGAACGGGTGGAAACAGCTATGGAGATGAGAGTGGCCCTGGAACGTGAGCGCTGGGATATCATCCTTTCCGACCACACCATGACTCGCTTCGACGCCCCTTCGGCGCTGAAACTCTTACAGGAGAGCGGTCGGGACATCCCCTTCATTGTTGTATCAGGCAGTATCAGAGAAGACTCCCTCGTGGCCTTACTGAAAGCCGGCGCCAACGACTACGTGATCAAGGACGATCTGCCCCGCCTGGCTGCTGTTGTGTGGAGAGAGATGGACGATGCCAGGATGCGGCGAGAGCACAAACAGGTGGAGCGAGATGCGCAACGACGAGCAACCCAGGCTATGCTGATCTATGAAGTAGGCCGGCGCGTGAGCAGCAAATTAGAACTGGATGAGCTGTTGTCTACCGTCGTGACGAGCATCCATGAGGCCTTCGATTACTACGGCGTGATGTTGTTGTTGCTTGACGAGTCAGCCGAACACCTGACCCTGCAATCCATCGCTGGCGGTTATCGCGATATTTTTCCCAGGGATCTGCAGATTGCTCTCGGGGAAGGGATGATTGGAGTGGCGGCTGCGCGGGGAGAAGTTCAGATCAGCGGTGATGTCAGCCAGAATCCTCATTACGTGCGCAAAGCGAATGAAATAACCAATTCGGAGCTTGCTATCCCCATCAAGATCAAGGAAGGGGTCATTGGTGTGCTCGATCTACAAAGCACCGAATACGACGCTTTCGATGAGGCTGATGTGATCGTCATGGAGACATTGGCGGACCAGATTGCTGTGGCGATCGAAAATGCCCAGCTGTACAAGGAGACCCATCGGCTGGCCGCTTTCAACAGGGATATCATCGAGAATATGGCTGAGGGCATCGTCGTGGAGGATGCTGAGGGAATCTTCACCTTCGTGAATCCGGCTGGGGCGTCCCTGCTGGGCTATGCTCCCGAGGAACTGTTGGGCCAGCACTGGACGGCCATCATTCCCCCCGATCAGCATTCCATTGTCTGGGCGGCTGATGAGCGGCGTATGCGCGGTGAAACTGATCGTTATGAGCTTCAATTCATCTGCAAGGATGGTACGCGGCGCACCGCCCTGGTCAGCAGCAGCCCCCATATCGTAGAAGGCCGCATCGCTGGCACCCTGGCTGTTTTCGCTGACATCACCGAGCGGGCGCAGTCAGAAGAGGAGACGCGCCAACGCCTGAACGAATTGGGATTACTGTATGAGAGTGGTTTATTTCTCAGCCAGTTGCTGCCGCCCAAGGAGATCGGGCAGAATATTATCGAACTGATGTCGCGCGTATTAGGGTGGCATCATTTAACCATCCGACAGTATCATCCAGAAGATGAGACCCTCGAATTGCTGGCTTTTAGCCAACCAGGTTTGAAGGACGAGGAAGAACACCTGGCCATCGAAAAACGCTTCAAGACCATGATCGCCCGATCAGGGGACGGGTTGAGCGGCTGGGTTGTCAAGCATGGCCAGACGGCACGCTGCGGAGATGTGACCGCCGACCCTCGTTACATGGAAACTGTGGCTGGCATTCGTTCCGGCATGTATGTTCCGATGAAAATCAGCCAGCGCGTCATCGGGGTGATTAGCGTGGAAAGCGAGCAGGCTGACGCTTTCAAGGAGGCGGATGAACAACTGATAGCTACGGTGGCTGCCCAGGCCGCCATCGCGCTCGAGAATGCCCGTCTATATCTGGATGCTCGACGGCGACTACAGCAGGTGCAAGCGCTGCACGAAATAGACCGGGCTATTGCCGGCAGTGTGAGCTTACCAATCACGCTAGATGTGTTGCTCGGTCATGCAACCACTCAATTAGGTGTGGACGCAGCCTGTGTGTTGCTGTCCAATCCTCATACTTATTCGCTGGAGTACAGTTCTGGACGCGGTTTCCATACTTCTGCGCTCCAACACACCCATCTGCGCGTGGGAGAAGGCCATGCTGGAAGAGTTGCCCTGGAACAACGGATAATCCATGTCCCCAACCTGAGCAAGATCGAAACCGGTTTCTTGCGCTCGCCCTTGTTGAAGAGCGAGGGCTTCGTTACCTATGTTGGTATTCCGTTGATCGCCAAGGGGAAGATCAAAGGTGTGCTGGAAATATTCCACCGCCAATCCTTCGAACCTGATCGCGAGTGGTGGGATTTGTTGGAAACGTTAGCCGGGCAAGCTGCTGTTGCCATTGATAACGCTACTCTGTTTAGTGATCTACAGCAATCCAACGTCGAACTAGTTTTGGCTTACGATAACACGCTGGAGGGTTGGGCTAAAGCCCTTGAATTGCGAGACCGGGAGACCGAAGGCCATACCCGCCGCGTGGTGGAGAGGACTCTGCGTCTGTCCAGAGCTTTGGGAATTGGCAGAGAAGAAATCGTCCACATCCGGCGCGGGGCATTGCTCCATGATATCGGCAAGATGGGTGTCCCCGATTCTATCTTGCTGAAGCCCGGACCGCTCAACGACGAGGAGTGGGAGATCATGCGCCAGCATCCGGTATATGCGTATGAGATGCTCTCGGCTATCTCCTTCCTGCGCCCGGCATTGGATATCCCTTACTGCCATCATGAAAGATGGGATGGGACCGGTTACCCGCGTGGTCTAAAGGGCGAACACATCCCGTTATCGGCGCGCATATTTGCTGTGGTTGATGTTTGCGATGCTCTAATGAGCGATAGGCCTTATCGAAAGGCCTGGTCAAAGGTGGATACAGCGAAATACATTCGAGAACAGAGCGGTTCATATTTCGACCCGCGGGTTGTGCATGAATTCTTGAAACTGGAGGAGTGAGAATGGCATTTTATACTGACACCTTACACTGGTTGTTGGAGCCGGACTCCCCGGGAGTTCGTTATTTGGCTTTGCGAGACCTGACCGGTTTGCCGCCAGGCGATCCCGAACTGATCGCTGCTCGAAGAGCTGCCCACTCACGCGGCCCCATCTCATCCATTCTAGCCGAGATGGCCCCCGAAGGTTTCTGGGTGGAGCCAGGACCCGGCTATAACCCCAAATATCGGTCATTGGTCTGGTCGTTGATCATGCTGGCGCAATTGGGCGCATCGGCAGCCATGGATGAGCGCATCGGGCGCGCCTGCGCCTATCTGCTCGATCACAGCATCACCGAGAATGGACAGTTCACGGTCGGTGGTGCGCCATCTACCACTGCAGATTGTCTGCAAGGAAATATGTGTGATGCGCTGACCGACCTGGGCTTCGATGATCCGCGCCTCGATAAAGCTTTCGACTGGATGGCGCGCAGCGTCACTGGCGAGGGCGTAGCGCCGAATACGGATCGGCAGGCGAGTCTTCGTTACTATGCCGGGAAATGCGGTCCGACTTTTGCCTGCGGCGCTAACAATAAACTACCCTGCGCATGGGGCGGCGTGAAGGTGATGCTGGCTTTCGCAAAACTTCCCTCCCAACGGCGAACTCCTCTCATCCAAAGGGCTATCGCTCATGGGGTGGATTTCTTGTTCAGTTGCGACCCAGCTGATGCGGAATATCCCACCGGCTGGAGCAATAAGCCCAGCGGGAATTGGTGGAAGTTCGGTTTCCCGGTTTTCTATGTCACGGATTTGTTGCAAAATGTCGAGGCGTTGGTGGAATTAGGATATGGGGATGATCCACGCCTGGCGCGCTCGTTGGATCTGATTCGGGGCAAGCAGGATGATCGAGGTCGCTGGCCATTAGAATATGATTACGCAGGAAAGACCTGGGTGGATTTTGGCAAGAAGAAACAGCCCAATAAATGGGTCACACTGAGGGCGTTGCGAGCGTTGAGTAGAGCTGAAAAGGGTTCAACTCGACCATTCTCCGCCCAGCGATGAATCGCCGGGCTATAAAAACGAAGCCGATCGAACGGATTTACCCGAAAAAAGGGTGTGCGCAGGGGCGTAGCCCCTGCGCACACCCTTTTTTCGGGAATTTCTCCGTTTGGCTGAGTAGTTACCAGAAAACGGGGTTCTCTCGAAGGTGTACCTGGAGGGGGTGATTAGAAACGCGAGCCGTTATGATTGCGGTCGCGAGATCCGCCAAACGATACGGGATGGTATGTAGGCTCCTGTGGATCATACTCCTGATCGGTATGGGTAGGTTTCGGCGCAGGATTGTAGGAGCGTGTGTTGATGCCTCGCTGTAGAGGGGCAGCGCGGCGACCAGCAGCGGCGTTTACTGCCCGTGAACGCCTCGATGCGGAGTGGTTGCCGATCCGGATTCCGCCTCTGGCGCTGGACTGGCTGAACAGTCTGTCGCCGGCCACGGAGATGGTGCCGATGATCAACACGCGGATCAGCCATACCATGATCGCCACGAAAACCGGCGCCACCCTGAGCAGAGTCTGGCGGGCGACCACGGCGTTGCCCAGGGGCTCGTGGTTGAGGATGGCGATAGAAACGCCCCACCAGGTCAGCATGGCGTTCATCAGAGCGGCCAGCATCCAGGCTCCGAACAGATACCAGACCTCAGCGGGTTCGTCGCGCCCCTGTTCGGGGGTGAACAGACGGGCGATGCCGGCGAAATCAATGCCGCAGAAGGCAATCGAGAGGATCGTCGCCCAGCGGACGCCAAGGAACCTGAGATTGCCGAGCAGATCCGAGAGGGCGAAGTCCGTTGTGGAGTAGTTGAAGATTTCGAAGGCCAGCAGAGCCAAAATGATCAAGGCTCCGAAGAGCAAGCCGCGTTGCAGGCGCAGCCGCTTGTTGAAGAGAGAAAAAGTGGATAACATACGCAACCTCCTTAAGAACAGGTAAATGGAAAATGGCAGCTCGTTGTTTTCCAGGTCAGTAGACGAGAATAATATAGAACACTTGTTCTGTTTTGTCAAGGGTATTGGCCTGACAAAAAAGAACCGGTTTCCTTCGAGGAAACCGGTTCTGGTAGATGATTTCGATGACAATTGCCTCCGATTCCAGCGCCATGGTTGGGAGTGAGGCCGCGGGCTGTATCAGCACCGATATTTGCCCCAATAACGCTGGATGCCCGCCGCAGACATCCAGGCCGGACTGGCTTTTTCGTAGGAGGGGAGCGCCTGGACGTCCACGCCGCTGGCTAGGGCGCGTTCTTTCTCCCAGGCGGTGATTTCGCGCTCCAGGGTCTCTATCGTTGGGTTTCCCGGCATGAACTTTTCCATCCAGGCTTCGATCTCGTCGAGGCCGGCTTGCACTGCGGCCAGGTGTCGCCCCGGATCGTCGAAGATGCCAAAATGGGTGGGAGCGATGTAGGTGAACTCTTCTTCAGCCAGGCGCTGGATGCTCTCGCGCCACTTCTCGAGGTGGAACTCCGGCGGCGGGGTGGGAATGCGCAGATGCGCTATGCTGGGGGTGTGTCTGCGCATGCGCACACCGCCCACATCACCCGTGAAGCAGATTCCCTCGTGGAGATAGACCACGTGGTGATCGGCGTGTCCGGGCGTATCCAGGGCGCGGAAAACCAGGCCTTCGATTTCGATCTCGTCGTTGCCGTGCAGGACCGCGATCTGCTCCTCAGGCACGGGCAGGAATTCCCCCCAGAGCGCGTTCATCAATTCCCCGTAGATGCGGGAGGCGCTTCGTAGTAATTTTTCGGGATGGATCAGGTGAGGAGCGCCGATATGGTGAACGTGGATACGCGCCCCCTGGCGGGCTAACCATCCTGCCGCCCCGGCGTGATCCAGGTGAATATGGCTGACCAGCACATCGGTGATATCCCTGGCGGTGAGGCCATGCGCCCCCAGGCCTGTTTCGAGCGCCCTGAGGGTTGACCCTGGCCCGCACTCGACTAGCACGCCCCCATACTTGTGCGGGATCAAGTAGCCAGCGATAGCGTTTGGGATGCCCAAAAAATCCATGTCGAGGGCGTGGACGGTGGGTTTGGATGTCATTGGGTCTCCAGCCTATCTTCAAGATGATGCTATCTGGCTACGTAAACATGATACTCGAAGACGTGCGCGCCGGCGGGGAAATCTTCTGACGCTATTCCGTCGTTGAGCGGCTCGGTAAAGGTGACTGTGGTGGTGAGGATATGTTCGCCGACAGCCCAGTCGTTGAGCAGCGCATAGTAAGCCCGGCAGTGATTCCCGCCGAAGACGCCTTCCAGTTCGGCGAAGTCCTCGATGGGAATGACCGCGCCGTTCAGAGTGAATATCAATTCGATTTTGGCCCAATTATCTGTAAAGTGTTCTTCGTCGGCGGTGCACCAGGCGTAGACCCACATCAGATCGCGCGAGGTGTTCAATGGGATGGTAAAGATATAGGTGCGACCGGCCTGGGCCAATTCGGATTCTTCGTATGTTTCCCTAGCGAGCATATCGAGCCAATCTGTCTCGGCCTGGAAGGCAGTTTCCGACTTGGATTTCGAGCCAATCCTGGGCGAGTGCTCGGGGGTCACGCCTGCCCCCAGGGGGTGAGATAAAACCTCGAGAGCAAAATCCAACACTACATCCCGTCCGTCCACATATTCGGCGTGCACGGTCTCTTCGTTCAACGGCACGCGCACATCCGGCGCCACGCCTGTCCCCTCGATGACGATATTCCCACCCATATCAAGGGTCATGCCTGTGGGGACCTGAAAGCTGTATCCACCGGGGAGCAGATATTGGCCGCGGGCGACTTCGCCAAAGATGCCATCAGTGGGATAGAAGCCGAAGACGCGCGTTTGCGGCAGTTCGCCCAGAACATAGGCCACGTTTTCACAGGCGCTGGCGCAGGCCGGGCTGACCAGCACCGCGAGCTGGCCGTCGTAATACAGCTTATCGTCTGGTTCGGTGTAATCGGGCGGGCCGAAGGTTTCGAACTCGCCGCTCTTTTCACTGTAGTAGTAGGAGCGGCTGATGTCGAGACGTTCCTGGACGAAGAAGCTGGCGAAGTATGTGCCGAGCGGGGAGCCGCCGCTGTTCTGGCGCAGGTCTACGATGATCGCGGGCGCCTCGTTGGCAATCATGCGTTGTATCGCCCACTCCCACAGGCGGATGATCAGGCTGATGTCGTCGGACAGGGAGGAAATCTTGATATAGCCGAATCCGTTTGGCAGGATCGCATATTCCACCGGCAGGTAGTTGCTATCGAACCCCGCGAAGATGCTGGTGGCAGTGAAGGTCTCGCGTTCGGCGATGGATTTGAGGACGACCGTCGTGGGGGCGTCGGCCCCGGGGTTTTGGAAGGTCACTTCGACTTCGGCGCCTACAGGTGTGCGCAGCAGATAGCGGTATTGTTGGACGCGAAGGGATGTTTCCGACGAGAAAGGCAGGGACCAGGGCAGCACCTCCGCAATCGCGTCGAGGATGGGGACGCCGTTCCATTGCAGGATTTCTGCGCCCCAGAGCATCCCGGCTTCTGCGGCAGGCCCCTCTTCCGAGACGATATGAGCGATGACGCGCCTGTCGTCCAGGCCGATGATGGCGAACCCGAAGCCGCCGGCGGTCTCCTGATCGAATATCTCGGAGGCGATGGGGCTGTCGCTCAGACCGACATGGCCGTCAGGGATTGACCAGCTATAATCGCGCAGGGCCAGGTAGTAGGCGGTCTCGTCGTTATCGGCCTCGGCGTCCGCCACGCGCGGGGCAAATTCATCGTGGATCGCATCCCAGTCGATGCCCTTCATCTCGGTGAAGGGATATTCGATGGAAATTTGGTTGTGCAGGGCCTCGAAGCCTTCGCTCCAGCCCATGGCGCTGAGGTCGTTGACGGTCAGTTCACCCTCGTAGAGAGTGAGGTCGGCTTGTTCCTCTTTGTAGAATTCGAAAGGTTGCTGATCGAGGTTCACCAGCGTATAGCCGGCTGGGATCGAGCCGGTGGGGTCGTCTTCTGTGAAGAGTAAGCCATCTTCGCCAAAGCTGGTGGGGAATCCTTGCTGGTCATCGGGCGACCACACCAGAATGACCCCGCCGAAGATTTCGTCCTTGTTTTCGGAGTCGATGCGGGCTGAGGTGTACTCGGGGTTCCAACCGCTGGTCTCATCTTTGCCCAGGAAGGGGTCGTCAATGTAATTCGCGTTCATGACGATCTGCATGATTTGAACGCCCCGATCGTCTTCGTTATCGTGATCTACATCGTTGAAGGGATAGATTGGCTGGGCGGGAAGATTGAGGCTGAAATTGAATTCTCCCTCCTCGGATATCATCACCGGCCCAAGGATTTGCGCCTCGAGCGGCTGCTCGTACTCGTAATCGCGTTTCACGAAACCGGTCAGGTCTTCGAGCATGACAAAGCGTTGGTAGAAATAAATTTCCGCGATCATTGCATTGGAAATCTCGATTGCGCCGGTGATTCGAACCGGCTGCTCCGCTTCGGTTTCTTCCGGCGCAGCTTCCAGGATTTCCCCGGTTGGGGCTGCTGCAACTTCGACTGGGATTTGTGCGGTGGTCTCGGCAACTGTTTCGGTTTTTGGGCTGCAGGCGACCAGTATGGCCGTTAGTGATACGAGTATGGCGATGAGTTTGATTTTTGACATTGTTTTCTCCATGGCGGGATCGTTAGTTGGTTGATCGATTGTTGTGAGGGGGTATTCTATCACGAATGGGTAGGAATATCCCGAATGACACGAATAATGGTTGCATTGATGTTCTTGCGATACAATGATATAGGTTAGCCGGCCCTTTGTGCTACTGATGTAATCGAGTAGAATTGAAACATAATGGATATCCAGAATATCATTGATGCTATCAGCCAGAATCGTGTCCACGTTACCGATCACGCTGATGAAGAAGCGCAAACCAATTATCTATCCTTAGATGAAATCTTCTTCACTGTCTTGCAAGGCGAGATTATCGAAGAGTATCCTATTGATAAGCCTTATCCGAGTTGCTTGATTTACGGCGACAATTCCATCGGCGAGCCAATACACAGCGTGTGGGCTTATAACCCAAAGACAAAATGGGCGGTGTTAATCACCGTGTATCGTCCTGACCCTGAACGTTGGATTGATTGGCGGACAAGGAGAAGAAAATGAAACCCTTTGATAAGTGTCCGATTTGTGGCGGCGAATTGATGGAGAAGGAAGTGGAAAAGTTGTTGAGGGGGGGGGTACATGCGGCTGTTTTCCAAGTACGCGCAGAAGTATGCCTGAGGTGTGGTGAGCGCTTGTATCCGGCCGAGACCATCAAGCGTTTTGAGCAAATTCGACAGAAGTTAGAAAGACAGGAAGTAAAAGGCTTCCAGCCGTTGGGTCAGACTTTTCAGGTGGTGTAGTATATGGTAACCCCCTTCATTCAATTCGCCCCCGAAACATGCGCCTGGTGCGAGGGGTCGGGCAAGTTCGGCCAATATCACACGGTTTGCCACATGTGTAAAGGCGAGGGCAGCGTGCTCGTTGCGCAGCCGGCCAGAAGATGTCCCTGGTGTCGCGGCAGTGGACAAAACGAAGAAGGCGACCGCTGCAAGAACTGCGACGGGGCCGGCTGGGCGCATGTCTACCGGCCGGGGTTGTCGCGCTGACTCGTAGGGAGTAAAAGGGGATACCGTTGTCATTCGATAAACCCATCGCCGACATCATCAGGCAGAGGTCATCTTGCCGGACTTACCTCAGGAAACCGGTTGATTCGGATACGCTAGCTCGTTTGACCGATTCCCTTACTTCGACCCGGGTAGGCCCGCTGGGCAACCGGACGAGGTTCGAGTTGGTCTTTGCCACAGAGGGGGATTCCAAGGCCCTGCGGGGGTTGGGCGCCTATGGCTTCATCAAAGGGGCGACTGCCTTCATCGTTGGGGCGATCCGCCAGGACGAGAAAGCCCTCGAGGATTTCGGCTACCTGATGGAATGGATGGTCCTCAAGGCCACTGATTTGGGCCTGGGCACCTGCTGGCTGGGCGGCGCATTTACCAAAAGCCGCTTCGCTCGGAAGATTTCTCTCTTGGAAGGCGAGTTCGTCCCGGCGGTCGCCTCGCTGGGATATCGGGCCTCGAATCCCCGTTGGGTGGACGGAAAAATCCGTGATGCAGCCCGCTCCGACCAGCGCCTGCCCTGGGAGAAGCTGTTCTTCGATGGCAGGTTCGATACTCCCCTCTCCGAAGATGTCGCCGGGGAGTATGCCCGCGCCCTCGAAATGGTGCGCCTGGGGCCTTCGGCGTCCAACCGCCAGCCCTGGCGGATCGTCAGAGAGGGGGCTGTCTGGCATTTCTATTTGCGGCGCACGCCTGGATACCGCACCAGCAACTACGCTAGAATGCTCAAGATGGCTGACTTGCAGCGCATTGATATGGGCATTGCTATGTGCCATTTCGAGTTGATGGCGCGGGAGTCTGGTTCGATGGGCGGCTGGCGAGTGAGCGATCCTGGGATACCTTTGCCTGATGAGCTGGCCGAATATTCTGTGAGTTGGGTGGGGTAGAATGAATGTGTGAATGTCACAGGGTCAGGCGTTGCATCTCTCGGGTTTCCGTCACGGGATGAGTCGCGCCCAAGGCTGCGAGCAGGGGAAATAGAAGGCTCAAGATCACGTAGGGTATCCACGAGACGAAGCCCAATAATGTCTCCATCAACCAGAACAGCAGAAATCCCAAAACGAAGGGGAGGTAACGCGCATATGGCCGAATTGAGTTCTCGAATTCTGTCCAGAATTTCCCCAGCCCCTGTCGCGCTTCCGCAAGAGCAGAGGCCTTTTCTTCCAGGCCGAGTCCGGGCTGACTCTCGATCTGAGCCTTCAAGGCGGGAAGCATCATCTGCGCCACGACCTGTTTATAGGCTGGCGGCAGGATGAAATTGCGCTCTTTGGCATCCCGCCAGTAGCCCGAGGCAAAGCTAACACAAATCAGCAAGACGAGGGCGAACAACAACGTTTTTTGCTCTTGGGCAACCGGGCGAAGAGAGAAATGCAGGCGATCGTTCAATTCCCGAATAACGGAATGGGTGTAGATTGCCGCAAGCGCGCAATAGAACAGCCCGGCAATCACGGTGATCCAATTGATCCCCCAGAGCAGGATGGTCGCCAGCGCAGACAGCCCAAAGCCCAACATAGCGACCCAGAAGGGGCGTACCAGCGCGACGAGTAGCCCGGCCCCGAAGGCTACTGAGAGGATGGCGCCGAACACTCGAAGCGCCAACCCCAAGAGTTGCGAGTCTGGAGAGAATAACGCGGCGTATTGATGGGAAACCTGGTTGCAGGTTACGCCGAAAAACGCTCCACCAGCGACGAGAATGGCGATGATGATTGCCGACTTGAGTATTACTGTAGGTTTCATCGTTGCCTTCCTGGCAATACTGGGAGAAGGTTGGTATTGCTATTTACATGATACACCTGACTTTATGCAAACGCAATAACTCGACAAGAATTAGCTCTCTCATGGGGTACAGTCGTAGCCTTTCTCTCGATAGGGTGCTCAAGAAACTGAAACCTGTCCGCATCCTCTTACCAGAAATGGTGTTTTAGAAAGTGAAACTATTCATTTCATTCTTGTAAAGGAGAAAAGTTATGGATAAATTTGCGAAGTGGTTCTATATTGTGGGTATCGTGGTAGCGATGCTGGCAAGTGTGCTGGAGTTCTCTGCCGGCTGGTTGACCTGGGTTTTGATGATCTTGGGTGTATTGGCGGGACTGTTCTACGCGGATCCTGCTGACGTGGTCAATCGCGGCATTCGATACCTGGCCCTGGTGGCTGTAGCGGGTGTGTTCACCGAGTTCATCTTCGTTGGCCCCTATGTTACAGCCCTGGCAACTGGTGCAGCGACTTTCCTTGGGTATGTTCTCTTCACGTCGCTGGCATATCATCTGTTCAAGAAATTCTTCTAATTACAAGGCTTTACCCTATTAGAAGACTGCTTCCGCACTTTCGGAAGCAGTCTTCTTTCTTTTCGGACACTTTGTTTTGGGTACTGCCGGGTGGCTCGAAAAACTTCCTAAGCAAGGCTCTCGATTTGCGCTTTCAACTTGGCTGCCGTTTCTTCGAAGCTGGTTAGTTTATCGCGTTCGTTCTGAACTACGTCCTGGGGGGCTTTCTCCGCGAAGGGGCTGGAGAGCAGCTTTTCCAGGCGCACGATCTGGCTTTGGGCTTCGGCGTATTCTTTCTCGAGGCGGGCGCGTTCCTCGGCCACATCTACCAGGCCTGTCAGGGGCAGGTAAATCTCCACCGGGCCGACCACCAGAGCAATATGATCTGCGGGCCTTGCTGGAAGGGATTTCTGAATGGAAAATCGTTTCGTATCCAGCCGCGCTAGCGCGGTGATGATGGAAGCCTGGGATTCGATGATGGCAGCGGCTTCTCCGCAGGCAAAAACTGCCGGGATGCGCGCGCCGGGTTTGACCTCCTTCTCGGCGCGCAGGTTGCGGATGGCGCGCACGATCTCCTGCACCAGGCTGAAGTCGGCGATGGCCTGGTCTTCCCAGCCTTCGATTTCCTCAGATTCGGGCCAGGGGGCGATCATCAACACTTCGGGCCAGTCTTTGGCGAGCGCAGCGAGGGGCGAGTCGAGAACAGCCTGTTTCAGGCGTCCCCAGAGTTCTTCGGTGACGAAGGGGGTGAAGGGGTGCAACATGCGCAGACAGGTATCCAGGACACGGATCAAGGCTTCGGCTGTCCTCAGGGCGCTCGCTGCGCCATTGGCCATCTGCAATTTTGCAATCTCCACATACCAGTCGGCGAACTCGTTCCAGAAGAAATCGTAAATCTGGCGGCCAGCCTCGCCATACTGGTAATTCTCGAAGAGGCGATTCACGGTCTCTCTCAGGGAGCGGAGACGAGCCCAAATCCAGGAGTCAGCTAGAGTGTAGGTTGGTAGATTAGTAAATTGGTAATTGGTAGATTGGTAGGTGGTGGATTGTTCTTCCCAATCTACTAATTTACCAAGTTCCGTCACCACAAACCGCGTCGCATTCCAGATCTTATTGGCAAAATTCCGGTTCGCTTTCACCTTTTTCAGGCTCAGGTTCATGTCATTGCCAGGCGCTGATCCAACAAGCAGGGTAAAACGCAGGGCGTCGGTGCCCATTTCGTCTATGACTTCGAGGGGATCAATCACATTGCCATAGGACTTGGACATCTTGCGGCCATGCTCGTCTCGGATCAGTCCATGAAGATAGACCTCGCTGAAGGGGACATCGCCGGTGAACTCCAGGCCCATCATGATCATGCGCGCCACCCAGAAGAAGAGGATATCGTAGCCGGTCTCCATCATGGTGGTGGGGTAGAAGTATTTCAGGTCGGGCGTCTCATCCGGCCAGCCCAGGGTGGAGAAAGGCCACAAACCAGACGAGAACCAGGTATCGAGCACATCGGGGTCTTGTTGGATGTTCATGCTCCCGCAGTGGGCGCATTCCGTGGGGTCTTCGCGGGCCACTGTTGGCTCGCCGCAATCATCGCAATACCACACCGGGATGCGATGTCCCCACCAGAGCTGGCGGCTGATGCACCAGTCTCGGATACGTTCCGGTTCCATCCAATTATAGTAAACCTTGGCGAAATGTTCAGGGATGATCTTGATGCGCCCATCACGCACTGCGGCGATGGCTTTCTCGGCCAGTGGTTTGATATCCACGAACCATTGGGTAGAAACCATTGGCTCGACGATCTCGCCGCCGCGCTGGGAGCGAGGCAGTTGAAGGGTATATTCTTCTTCTTTGATGGTCAATCCAGCGGCTTTCATATCCGCCCACAGGTTTTCTCTGGCTTCGAAGCGATCCTGCCCCTGATAGGGACCTCCGCGCGCCGTTACACGTGCTGACTCGTCTAACACCGAGATGATCTCCAGTCCATGGCGCTCCCCGATCTCGAAGTCATTGGGATCATGCCCTGGGGTGATCTTTAGCGCGCCGGTGCCGAATTCCAAGTTGACGTAATCGTCGGCGATCACAGGGATCTCGCGCCCCAAAATTGGCACGATCACCTTTTTGCCGATGAATTGCTGGTAACGCTCATCCTCCGGATGCACAGCCACAGCCGTATCGCCCAGGATGGTCTCCGGGCGCGTGGTCGCCACGGGGATAAAGACCTCGGAGGTCTCGGGCGCGAGCATATATTTGAAATAATACAGCCTGCCTTGTTCCTCGCTGTATTCCACCTCCAGGTCTGAGACAGCCGTCTTCAAACCCGGCGACCAGTTGATCAGGCGCGGGCCGCGGTAGATCAGGCCCTTCTCGTACAGGCGCACGAAGGCTTCTCGCACGGCGCGCGAGAGTCCCTCATCCAGGGTGAAGCGCTCGCGGCTCCAGTCGCAGGAGGCGCCCAGGCGGCGGATCTGGTTGGTGATGATGCCGCCATATTTCTTCTTCCAGTTCCAGGTATGTTCCAGGAATTTCTCGCGGCCAATCTCTTCGCGAGTCATCTCTTCTGTGCGCAGCAAGAATTTCTCCACCTGGAGTTGGGTGGCGATGCCGGCGTGATCCGAGCCAGGCACCCAGAGGGTGGGGATGCCTTTCATGCGCTGGTAGCGGATCATCAAATCTTCCATGCTGACGACCATGGCATGCCCCAGGTGTAGTTCGCCGGTCACGTTGGGCGGCGGGATCGAGATCACATAGGGCTTCCTGGTGGGATCGTGCCCAGGCTCGTTGGGATCATTGGTCGGCCGGAAATAGCCGCCTTCCTCCCACAGCTCGTAGATGCGTTCTTCGGTGTTTTCGAAATCGTAGGTTTTTGGTAGATTGTGTTGGTTCATAGTTTTCTCTGCAATAGGTCTCATGGATGAGCATTAGGATTATCGGTTGTCAACCCCTCGGCGCAGGCAGCCTGATTGAGATTCTCATCCGCAGAGACGAAAGCAATGGGGGCGAGCTGCTGTGATATATAGCTTTGGTTGAGTTCCAGCGCGGCTGCCAGGTGAACGGCATCGTAACCACGCAGGGGATGGTGTTGGGTAAGCTCCGCGGCTCGATGAATCAGCGTCTCTGTGATTGCCAGGGTTTGGAATTTAATGCGGCTGTCGCGCAAAATGAGCCGGAACAGCTTTTTTCGATGTTGAGTTGTGAGCGACCCCATCCGTTCATGCCGGGAAAGGGCGGCTCCTGCTTCTACGATGGCAAGGTGGACGAAATGGATCATGTGGAGCGGATTACCGTCTTGTTCTTGGGCGGTGATGATCTCCTTCACCCATTGGCTGCCCGTTTCGGGTAAATAGAGTTTAACGAGCGCGCTCGTGTCACAGTAGTATAGACTCATCTCGGTCCTCGCTCTGCAATGATTACTTCTGAGAGAGGTGGGACACCTTCCATCTCCCGCCAAAGTTCATCGTAGGTGATGTCTGGAGCTTTGGCGATCTCTTCATCCCAAATTGACCCCAGCGGCTCTAAAAGCCCGCTTTCACGAAGGACACGCAGTACCTTTTCGCGCTCTGTCTCCTGATAAGTGGTTTCCTTCCTCAGCCCTTGGCGAAGCGATTCCAGGATGATCGCATTCAACGAGTGCTTGGTCGCCTCGGCGCGCTCTCTGAGCTGCTTGTGCAGCCCAATCGGTAACCTCAGGGTTAGTTTTACCATTTCTGCCATTTTACGCCTCCGAAAGTGCCACTATGGTGGCATCGAGTGTACATCTCAATCGTCTGATCGTCAAGAGTCAGGTCGTCAAATCTTCGTTCGTTATCGAGTGGTCGGTTCGATGATCTGCCAGGTGGCTCCTCCGTCTATCGTGTTGACCAGGGCAATCTCATCCGCATTGCGGGCGACAGCCCAGCCGTTGATCGGATCAATGAAACTGAATTGCCCATCCCAATTGACGGATTTCACTGGGACCCAACTGAAGCCGCCATCGGTAGTTCGATAGTATTCACGGCCGAAGGCCCAACCCTCCATATCATCGAGGAAGAACATATTCTCTACAGGGGAAGAGAGCAGGGTGTGTTGCCAGGTGTTGCCCAGGTCTTGGGTGGTATAGATATAGGTAAATGACCATTCTTCATCGTCGCTCGTGTCTTCTCCAGACAGCCGGCATTTGACGATCAAGGAGGCTCTCTGCGCACCCGTGAACACCAGCCCTGAAGTGAGGCACTGGCTGGCCTCACTGAACCAATCGAGTTCGGCAGGCGCGGGCAAAAAGACATCTTCCCAGGTGACGCCGCCATCGGCGGTCTGTTCGAAGAAGGCGCCGGCCATCACACCCAGGTTATCCTTGGTCACCCAACCGAATTCGGCGTTCAGGAAGGCCAGGCCGGTATTGTGCAGGCTTTGCAGCCCGTCGCTGTAGGGGTCGGTGATGCGCTGCCAGGAAGCGCCGCCATCCGTGGTAGCGAAAAGGTAGCTGTAATCGTGGCTCATGCCAGCGTCAACATGCGCCAACAACCAGCCATGCTGGGGATCCACGAAGGCGAAACCCTCGGGGATGAAAAAGGCCTCCAGACCGATCAAGGGCAGGCTGCTGCTGGCCTGCCAGTTCTGCCCTCCATCCCGGGTGTACCAGACATACTGGTCGCCGATGGGAGGCGGTCCTCCTGTGGGGGTATATATCGTCCAGGCCAGATGATCGTCCGCGAAGTACACCCTGGCGGTTTTGGTCTGCGCTGGGTCCGTAGACGCTGGTTCGGGCGGCGTGCGCTCATCCCAGGTCAGCCCACCGTCGGTAGTGAAGAGGATATGATCACTGCCGCCCTGGTTGCCAACCCCCCAGCCTGCCTGTTCATCCAGCATGTGGATCGTGGTGATGGTGATCCGCTCACTGGAAGTCACTCCCTGGATTGTGGGGCCGGAGGGGATCGCAGCTGTGGGGAGGGTGGAGGGGATTGGCGGCGCGGCCTGGGTGGCTGATGGCAGGATAGTCGGCGCCGATGCAGGCGCGGGGAGCCCCTGGGGAGCAGATTCTCTGGTTGGGGTGGGGGAATCAACCCTGGGGGTGGCGAGGTCGCTGCTCTTTGGGAGGTTGCAACTCCCTAAGAATAGGCCAATCAAGAGTATGATCCGAATCGTTGGACGCATGGCTCATCTCTCCTCGTGGATATGGATAAAAAAAATCCTTTCATCCCAGAGGACGAAAGGATTCAACTTCCGCGGTACCACCTCACTTCGCCAAAGAAATTCTGGCGCTCTCATTGCGCCGACTTGTCCAAAGGACCCAGCAGCGCTTCGCTGTAACGGGCTTACCCGTGCTGGTCTACTATCCAAAAAAACTGGGGGTTCTTCAGCAGGCGCATCCGGGCGACATTCGGCGGTTGGTATCTGAGGGCGACTTTCAGCCTGTGGCCATCCCTTCTCTGGCAGCTCCGAGACCGCTTACTCCTCCCGGGCGAGGGGCTATTGACTTGTTGGGGGGATTATACATGCAATGGGATGACAAGTCAAGTCCTAATTGTGAAATATATCACATTGCTTGACGAAATGCCTGGATTTGTGCTATCCTCCATTGATCCCTATCGCCTCGAGGTCGGGTATGATCCAAAGAGAAAGAGTCTCCGATAATGTGTTCGTTTTTCAGAGCGAATTATATGCCCAGGTGACGGCTGGGGTGATCGTTGGCTCGGATTGGGCTGTCGCCGTTGATACCTTATCCCATCCCGAAGAGACTTTAGAGATCAGAGATTTTATCGAGCATGAATTACATGTTCCGATCCGTTACGTGATCAACACTCATTACCACGCGGATCACAGTTGGGGGAGTTGCTTTTTCCCTGGCGCAATCGTTATTTCTCACACGCTTTGTCGAAAATTCTTGGAGGAGCGAGGGATGCCTTCGTTGGAGGAGGCTCAGCAGCAGAATTCCAGCTTCGAGAAGACCAAGCTCGTTCTTCCGCAAATGACATTCAGCGAAGGTGAAATTAGTCTGAAGGTTGATAAAAAGACGATCACGTTGATCCCCTTACCAGGCCATAGCCCAGATGGAATTGGCGTCCTGAGTGTAGAGGATCGCATTCTGTTTGCCAGTGATGTCTTTATGCCCTTACCCTATCTTGTGGATGGCGATATCGAAGATATGATCAATTCTTATAAGATCATCCGTAAAATGGGTTTGGAGAATATCGTGCAAGGACATGGCGATGTGATTCTGAGGGGAGAAGTAGAAGAGACGATAGACAGCCACCTGGGCTACCTGTCGAATATCCGCAAGGTCGTCAGGCAGGCGGCTCGCCGGAAATATGCGGGGGATCTGTTGGGGACGGTTGATGTCGAGTCGTGTGGCAAGAGCCGGGTGCTGCTTGGAGGCCTGGCAGAGTCGTTGCATCGGCGGAATCTGATAGCATTATATGAGCAGTTAATCGGCGAGCCCCCGTCGTTTATACCCTCAGAGTGGTAAGTGATTATTTATTCTGGCCCGCGTTCACTCGCCTGGCGCGCCAACCGACAACGCGTTCGGTGCCGTTTATCAGGCGCTTCAGGTTAGGTCGTAGGGACCAAAGCACCAGGATTTCAGCCAGCAGGCAATAGATGATGTATTGCCAGGGCGAGAGTCCCTGCCAGGCTCTTATGGCAAAGATGATCGCGGCGATGATCGGCAGGCTGAATGACGCTACAGATGCATAACCGATGCCGAAGATGACCAAGGCCCCCAGCGGGACGAGGATCAAGATAATCGGAGGCCAGTACCCGATAGCGCCGCCGACGGCTGGCGCGCCGCCAGCGCCGCCCTGCCAACGGATGCGGCCATTCTCATCTCGCTTGACCAGGTAGATCGAGTAATTGTGTCCGATGATGTTGATGGTGGGGGCGAGAATTTCGATCCAAATATTCCCAGGCGCTAGAGTGCGAGCAATCCAGACCGCGATGACGCCTTTTGCAATGTCCAGGAGAGTCGTCAGTAAGCCGACCCAGAGACCGGCGGCGCGCATGGCATTGGTTCCGCCTGTACGCCCGCTTTCGATGTGACGTACGTCTTTCCCGGTTGCCAGTTTTACCGTGAATAATCCTATCGGGATGGAGCCGATCGAATACGAGAGCAGTAATACCACTAATGCAAACCAGATTTGCATTTCGTGTTCCTCCAATTTCATTTCTATTTGGTAACTACTCAGCCAAACGGGGAAGTTCCCGAAAAAAGGGTGTGCGAAGGGGGCTGCGCCCCCTTCGCACACCCTTTTTTCGGGCTAATCCGTTCGATGGCTGAGCAGTTACTCTATTTGCCAATTCTGAGAGAACTCATACATGAATTAACACAAATCAAGGGGTCGCGTTACTATCCAATCGAGATGCACCCCACCTGAAGAGGGATGAATGCCTGATTACAGGAGGAGCAAGGCAATGCCCCATGTTGTGACGAGCATGAGAACCGGTTCGAAGATGAGCTGCTGCCAGGTTTTTTCGTCCAGAATACCAGCAGCCAAACTGGTCAGGGCGTACGCCAGACCCACCAAGGAGAGGGCAAAAGCAGAGGGCGTGATGGGGAGATAGAATATTGCGGCTGTGACCTGACCGGTAATCAACATGATTACCGCCGTGGGGATGAACGCCCAATAACCTCCCAGTCGCAAGTGCATGGCACGCAAGCATACTAATCCGGTGGCAACGGTGATCGTGGGAACGATCAGGAATAACCGCATACCGCGCGCACGTACGATGATGACCAGGATGAAGTAGAGCGCGAAGGCAACGGCAGTCAAGGCCATCGCAGCGGTGAGGCGGCGGGTATCGTAAGGGTCTACCGTGATGTATTCTGCAATAACCACCAGGATCAAGATGCTGGAGCCTAGTGCAAAACCAATCCACCACAAAGCACCAAGGGGCTGCTGAATGAGCGCCACACCGATGGCCCAGGCGGTCAGGGTGGGTAATAGCCAATGTTGGATGGTGTTTTTCCCTCCCAGAGTGGGATGTTCTCTGAGCAGCCAATCAACTCCCGAACTGGTGAGGCCGATGACGAAGATTGCTACCACGGTGTTGATATTGATGGAGAAGCTCAGATATGCGCCAGGAAAGGGAATAAAATACTCCTGGGTTGGAAAATCGATGAAGCGCGCCAGGATGTAAACCAGTAAGATGGTTGCCGCCAGGATGGAGATGCGATCTAATTTGGGGAGGTGCTTCGCTTGGGCCACGTTGGGGATTTTACCTTGATTGGATGGTGGCGGCAATCGAAGAATGTGCTAGACTTATGGTAGTTGATGGTAATTCTCTTCACGGACGGATCTTACCAGGATATGAGGGAAACGATTATGCGCATTGGCATGATGGTGGATGTCTTTAAACCGCATATCAGCGGAGTGACCAACCATGTTGCTATCAACAAACAATATCTCGAAGACGCCGGACACGAGGTGTATGTTTTTGCCTTTGGGGACGAAGAGCACCGGGATGATGAGAGCAATGTGATTCGATCTCCAGGGATGCCATTGATGGGCACAGGTTTCTACCTGAACGTACGTTATTCAACACAGGCGAGGAAAATCCTAACGACGATGGATGTCGTCCACGTTCACCACCCATTCTTGAGTGGGAGTCTATCTCGGCTTTACTGTACTCGCAGAGGCATACCGATTGTGTTCACGAACCATACTCGCTATGATCTCTATGCGCGCGCCTATCTTCCCATGCTGCCGCAAGCGATCAGTGATACCCTCTTGAAGACTTATTTACCCGAGTTCTGCCAGAATGTGGATTGTGTCATTGCGCCCTCGCCTGGGATGAAGCAGGTGCTCGAACAATTCGGGGTGGATGTTCCTATCGAGGTGGTCCCAAATGGGGTGGATATCAGACCTTACCAGCAGGTTTCTGACCCCATCCAACGCTCCGAATTTGGCTTCAGCCAGGATGACGTTCTCCTGGTTTATTCTGGTCGGCTTGGCCCGGAAAAGAATCTGCCCTTTTTGTTGCGCGCAATCAATGGAGCAGTCCAGGCATTCGATCATATCAAACTTCTAATCGTTGGCGACGGCGCCGAGAGAGATAATCTGGAAGATCGTATTCGTTATATGGGGATTGGGAAGTACATTCATTTTACGGGGTTCGTTCCTTACGATCAGGTACCGCGCTATCTGGCTGCGGCGGATATTTTCGTAACCGCCTCGATCACCGAAGTTCATCCCCTTTCTGTCATCGAGGCCATAGCGACCGGATTGCCGGTGTTGGGGATACAGTCTCCTGGCATCGGCGATACCATTCAAGATGGAGAAAATGGCTTCCTGGTGAAAGGCGAAGACCTGGCTGCATTCACCGCCATGCTGATCCGCCTGGCCACCGACCAGGAATTGCGCCGCAGCATGAGTGATCAGGCTCGTAATACTTCCCAAATATTTGCTATCGAAAGAACTAACCAGTCTCTGTTGGAAATTTATAAGCGTTTGGTGGCCGATTCGAGAAAGCGGAAACGCGGCCTGGCTACTCGTCTATACAGATTCTTCGATAACTGGCGCCAATGAGTAAACACCGCCAAAACCTGGGACGCTGGGGCGAAACCATCGCCGCGGAGTTCCTCTCCCGGAGGGGATATACAATCGTCGCGAGTAACGCCCGCACGCAATATGGCGAACTCGATCTGGTCGCCCGCCAGGGGGATGTGACGGTCTTCGTCGAGGTCAAGACGCGCTCGAGCGCCAGTTTTGGCTTTCCAGAAGAATCCATCACAACCCGTAAGGGCGAGCACCTGGTCGAAGCCTCCCAGGCGTATTTGCAGGAACACCCCGAGTTCGACGGTGATTGGCGCATCGATGTGATTGCTATCCAACGCCTGGATGCTGAACAAGAACCATTGATCAAACATATCGAGAATGCTGTTTTCTGAGAAACCTCCTCTCATCATCCTCCTCGGGCCGACTGCGGTGGGCAAGACCGAAATTTCGCTGCAACTGGCCGAACGTTTGAATGGGGAGATCATTTCGGCGGATTCGCGCTTGCTGTACCGCGGGATGGATATTGGTACGGCAAAGCCCTCCCTCGAAGAACGGCAGCGCGTGCCGCACCATTTGATTGATGTGGCCGATCCAGACGATGCCTGGAGTCTGGCGATGTTCCTGCGAGCCGTGAGCGAAACGGTGGCCGATATTCACGCTCGAGGGCAGCTGCCCCTGATGGTGGGGGGCACTGGTCAGTATGTGCGGGCGGTGGTGGAGGGGTGGGAAATTCCAGCGGTGGAGCCTGACCCGAGGCTCCGCGGGGTTTTGGAAGATTGGGCGGAGGAGATCGGCCCCGAGGCGTTGTACGAGCGATTGGCGAGACTCGACCCTGCAGCGGCCTCACGGATCGACTCCCGAAATTTGCGGCGGATCGTACGGGCCCTGGAGGTGATTCTAACCACCGGGGAGCTGTTTTCCACCCAGAGGGAGTCCGGCTCATCCCCCTACGAGGTGTTGATGCTGGGGTTGAAGCGTCCGCGCCGGGAGTTGTACGAGCGCATCGACGCACGCATCCAAAACATGTTCCACAAAGGCCTGGTCGAAGAGACGCAGAAGCTGTTAGCTCAGGGATATGCGCCTGACTTGCCGCCTCTCTCTGCGATAGGCTACCGGCAAGTGATCCAGTATTTGAATGGGGAAATCTCCATGGATGAAGCCCACACGCAGATGAAACGCCTCACGCGTCGTTTTGTCCGCCATCAGGCAAATTGGTTCAAGGAGGACGATCCCGAAATCCAATGGTTTTCCGTTGGCCCTGGCGTAATTGACGAAATGGCGGCTGCGATTGGTGGGTTTTTACGAAAATACCCCGATCAATAATTTGACATTCTCCCCAGAAGTAATCTATACTATAAGAAATTGTAACTGCTCAGCCATCGAACGGATTAGCCCGAAAAAAGGGTGTGCGAAGGAGGCGCAGCCGCTTTGCGTTCGCACACCCTTTTTTCGGGAACTTCCCCGTTTGGCTGAGTAGTTACAAGAAATTTATCACTATTGAGAAGATACCTAAATAAGGAGAGAAGCATGAGCGACCGACCCTGGCTTGAGCGGTATGATGAGGGGGTGCCGCAGACGATTGATTACCCCGAAGTTCCCCTATTCTATTTCCTCGAAGAAACAGCAAAGAAATACCCCGATGCTCCGTGTACGATCTTCAAAGGCGCCAAGATCTCTTTCAAAGAGATGGTTGATCAAACGGATCGCTTTGCCGCCGCGCTGGCAGGCTGGGGGGTCAAAAAGGGAGACCGGGTGGGAATTTTCATCCCCAATACGCCGCAATTCGTGATCGCGTATTTCGGCGCGCTGAAGGCGGGCGCGGTGGTTGTGGCGACGAACCCGTTGTATACGGCGCGCGAAATCGAGCATCAAGTCAATGACGCCGGCCTGGAAGTGATGGTGGTGATGAGCAACTTCTACAAAACGGTCAAAGAGGTGCAGCCCAAGACCAAGATCAAGACACTCATCGTCACGAATATCAAGGAGACCCTGCCTCCGGTGACGGCTTTCCTGTTCACGCTAGTGAAGGAGAAGAAGGCTGGCTTCCGGGTGGAGTTGGGCGAAGGCGATATCTGGTGGGAGGATTTCGTTGCCCCGTACAAACCAGAAGACCGCCCGAAGATCGCCATCGGCCCTGACGATGTGGCTATCTTCCAGTATAGCGGCGGAACGACCGGCACGTCGAAGGGTGCCATTGCCCTTCATCGCAATCTGGTGGCGAACTCGCTGCAAATCCGGCGTTGGATGCCAGATGCCATAGATGGCGGAGAAGTGGTGCTCATGGCCATACCGCTGTATCATGTGTATGGCATGGTGGCGGGGATGCTTTTTGGGATGGCGACAGGGGCTGCTCTGGTGATGGTACCCAATGCTCGCGACATCAAAGACGATTTGGATAACCTGCAGAAATATAAATGCTCGATCTTCCCTGGCGTGCCGACGCTCTATAACGCCATCAATAACTGGCCGGATGTAAAGGCGGGGAAATACGATCTCAGTTCGATCAAGGCCTGTATTTCAGGTTCCGCGCCCCTGATGCGCGAGACGAAAGAGGCTTTCGAAGCCCTGACAGGCGGCGTGGTCTTCGAGGGGTTTGGGCTTTCCGAGGCGCCCACGGCGACGCACTGCAATCCCTTGAAGGGTGAAAATCGCGCTAGCTCGATTGGCCTGCCGCTGCCGGATGTGGATGCCCGCATTGTCAGCCTGGATGATGAGGTCACGGTGTTGCCCGTTGGCGAGGTCGGCGAGCTGGTCATCAAGGGACCGCAGGTCTTCAAGGGGTATCATAATATGCCGACAGAGACGAAAAACGCCTTGCGGGAAGGGTGGCTCTACACCGGCGACATTGCCCGCATGGATGAAGATGGTTATTTCTACATCGTAGATCGCAAGAAGGAAGTCATCAAGCCGGGCGGGTTCCAGGTGTGGCCGCGCGAGGTCGAAGAGGTGATCTCCAGCCATCCGAAAGTCTTGGAGGTGGGCGTGGCGGGCATCCCCGATCCCAAGCGCGGCGAGACGGTCAAGGCCTGGGTCGTGGTCAAGCCCGGCGAGACGCTGGCCGAAGAGGAAGTGCGCGAGTTTTGCAAGGATAAGATGGCAGCCTTCAAAGTGCCCACCCACGTAGAATTCCGCACCGAACTGCCCAAGACGTATGTAGGAAAGATTTTACGCAGGGAGTTGGTAAGGCAGCATAAAGAAGGGAACTGAGCAAGTTTTCTGTTAACCAAACAACAAAGCCCGGCCAATGAACTGGCCGGGCTTTTTGAGGCGATACCTTAAACCTTTTCATCTTCTTCACCAGAAAGCCGTCCCGTTGTTATCGTGGCGCGTGTGTTTGCGGACGCACGTGTCTAGCGAACTTGACTATTGGTTTACCTGCAATCGTTCTGCTACCCAAAGATTCACGAGTGTTTCCAAGGACACGCCCTCCTGACGGGCACGCTCGGATGCCAGTTGTGTTAACTTAGTTGATAAAGGTATCCATTGTCTACGAGGGGCGCGTATTTCAATTTCTACCTCGCGAGTTTGATCCCAGTAATCTGCCAGGCTGTGCGAGTCCCAAAACTCAGCTGCTTCTTCGATGCTGGAAAAATTCTCCGGAATTGATTTCTTTTTATTTCTTTGTTCGTCCATAGTATTTTCGTTCAGACCTGTCCATATCTCTTGCACTGATTATCAAAGCCTGATTGTAAGCTTTCAGGATAAAGAAGACAATTAGATATCGTCCTGTGTCAGTTCTCCCAAGAGCGGTGTACATATCTTCACCGCGTACGTGACCTTATTCATGAAAACGATGGTGAGGAAAGTTGAAGAATAGGCTCTCAACTTCTTCGGGTGAAACTTTGTGTTTGACCACCAATTTTTCTACTACGTCAGGTAGCCAAATGAACTCGTCAACAGTCATCGCTGAAGCCATTTTACCATGATCTCAGAGTAGCTGCTTTGATCTCGATCCGTTGTCTGTCACTCTACGTCGAAGAAACGCAGGATCGCTGGCATGATATCGGTCAGGTTGCCCAATCTTTCGGAGAAGGAATGCCGAAGATCAGGCGCGCCGATGACCAGGGCGGGCACGGGGTTGTCCGTATGTCTGCGCGTGCCGAGATCTTCCAGGTTGCCATGATCCGAAGCGATCAGGATCAGCCCCTCATCATCGTTCCAGGCGTCGAGCAGGCCGCCAAGCACCTGGTCGAAGCGTTTCAGCCACAGGCAGGCCTCGTGCATGTCTTTACGGTGACCGAGCACATCGCTGACCCAGAACTCGAAGAGAGCGAAATCGTAGTTTCGTGTAAGTTCAGCTAAACGCGCCCCGGCTTGGTTAAAGGATAGAAGCGGGGTATCGTGGTAGCCCAATCGCTCACGCCAGCCTTTGCCGGTGAAGTCGGCGGAGAGGGCGCGCCCGGCGAACAGGTCATCTGCGTTCATCAGAGGGAGGCCGGATTCGAGCGCAGCCATAGCAACCGCGCCGGGCAGACGCTGGCCGGAGTTGATCTCTGTGAAATAGGCCTGGGGGTAAGCGTTGAGCAGCGCAACCCGGCGACCTTTCTCTTTCAGGGTTTCGAAGAGATTGCCATTGGCGAGGATTTCGGCGATGGCCGGGTTGGGTTTGGGGCCAAAGTGCTCGCCGAGAATGGCGGGGGCGTTGACTCCGGTCAGCAAGGCAGCCTGTCCGCTGGCGGATTGGGGCAGGCCAGCGACGCCGAGACAGGCATCCAGGGGGAGCAGGGTCGCGCGTTCGGATTCCAGGACCACGCCCGGGGGGAGTCCGATCAGCCGCTCTCCACCGAGCAGAGCGCTCAGGTTGGGCATCTCCGCCTGGGCGAAAGGATTCCTGCGGCGGTCGTCCTGTCCCAGGCCGATGCCATCCATAAAGAAGAAGAGAAATTTCATCAGTTGGGCTTTTGGTAGAGCAGCCAGGCGGAGGGGCGTACGCCGCGTTCGCTGCCATCTTGCCGCCAGAGGAGTTCCAGGCGAGAGGAGAATTCCTCTAGATCTTCTGCGACGATGCCGCTCCCTGACGAAGCGGGATCGGCGCGGCAAAACGCGTACAACAGGAAAAAGCCGCCCGGTTCGAGAAGGCGATCCAGGTTTCCCCGGTAATCCCTTCGCTCGCGTGGTTTCAGGTTGTGGAAGCAGCCGATGTCGAGGATCAGGTCGAAGGGCTGCCGCAAATTAGCCAGTTGGGTGATGTCTTGAATCAGGAAATGGGCGTTGACTGCCGCACGTCTGGCTTTGCGGCGGGCAACCCGGATGGCCTGGGAGGCGAAATCAATGCCGGTGACCTCCCAGCCGTGTTGGGCCAGGGTGATGGCGTTGGTGCCTGTGCCACAGCCAAGATCCAGCGCCCGGCCTGGGGGATGCTTGCTGATGAATTCGATCAACTCAGGGGGGGTGATGTTGGTATCCCAGGGGGGATCGAATACATACCAAATGTCGAAGAACAAACGGCGCAAGGAATTCATGGGAGAAGTGTACCATGTTGTTGGATGTTGGATGTTGGATAGTGGGTAGTTGGGTAATCTGATATGGCAAATCGAATTGCTACCCGTTTTTGGGGTTTTACCATATAATTAGAGGGTATTTCACATCAGTTGGAGGGAGGTCGGAAAAAGGGGTGTGCTGGGGTGTACACCTCCGTACACCCCTTTTTCCGAGCCTCTGATCGTCAGGTTTTACAACAATAATATTAAATCGAGGAAGGTCGCAATCAATGAAAGAATATCCCACCAATAAAATCCGCAACATCGCTCTCGTCTCACATAGCAGCGCCGGAAAAACCATGCTGGCAGAGGCCTTTCTGCACACCACGGGGGTGACCACTCGATTAGGACGCATCGAAGATGGCACAACCACTTCGGATTTCGAAAGCGAAGAGATTCGCCGCGGCATCTCTCTCTCGACTTCGGTGATTCCCATCGAATATAAGGATTACAAGATCAACTTCTTAGATACCCCAGGCTATACCGATTTCGTCGGCGAGGTGATTTCTGCCTTGAGCGTCGCTGATGGCGTAATTGTCGTGGTCGATTCGGTGGCCGGCGCCGAGGTGGGTACAGAGATCGCCTGGTCGTACGCCGATGAGTTCAACCTGCCGCGTTTCGTGGTGATCAACAAGATGGATCGTGATAACGCCGATTTTCAGAAGGCGCTTTCTACCGTGGCGGAAAACTTCGAGGCTCGCTTGATCCCTGTGCAGCTTCCATGGGGCGAGAAATCCGAGTTCAAGGGTGTCTTGGATTTGCTCTCCATGAAGGCCTACGCTGGCGTTGGCAAAGACGCCGAGGAAATCCCGACCGGGTTCAGCGACGCCGTCGAAGAAGCCCGCATGGAACTGGTCGAGGCGGCGGCTGAAGGCAACGATGAACTGTTGATGAAGTACCTGGATGGCGAATCACTCACCACCGATGAGATCATCGCCGGCCTGCGGAGCGGCGTCCTTTCTGGAGAATTCGTGCCCGTGTTCGTGACGGCTGCAACGGCGGAAATTGGTATGTTCCCATTACTGGAAGCTATTCTCTCGTTGACGCTTTCGCCGGCGGATAGGCCTGCGGTCGAGGCCGAAGGCGTCTCTGGTCCCGAGGAGTTGCCTGCCTCCGATGCTGGGCCGCTGGCCGCCTACGTATGGAAGACCACCGCCGACCCCTTCGTGGGGAAGATCACGTACTTCAAGGTGTATTCTGGCGTCATCAACGCCGATACGCGCGTATGGAATCAAAACGCCAAAGAAGATGAGCGTCTGGGAGGAATTTCTGTCATCCGTGGTGAAACTCAAATCCCTGTGAAAATACTCCACTCAGGGGATATTGGCGTGGTAGCCAAACTGGGCCATACTTCGACATCCCATACTTTCAGCGAAAAGACCCATGCGTTGACTTTACCAGTTCCCGTTTATCCCAATGCCCTCTATCGTGTAGCGGTCAGCCCTGAAACTCAGGCTGATTCCGCTAAAGTCAGCCCAACCCTGACGCGCCTGTGCGAAGAGGATATGACCCTCTCCTGGCGTCAGGAACCAAGCACCAAACAGACTATCCTGCAGGGGATGGGAGATCAACATATTGATGTGGCCATTCGAAAAGCAAGCAGCAAATTCCAAACCACGCTGCTGATCGAAGAGCCTAAAGTGCCTTACCAGGAAACGATTACGAAAGCAGGTTCGGCCCAATATCGGCACAAGAAACAAACTGGCGGCGCAGGACAGTTCGGTGAAGTCCACTTGCGAGTCGAGCCGCTGCCAGACGGAGATTTCGAATTCGCCAACGAGGTCTTCGGCGGCGCAGTCTCCCAAAACTATATGCCTGCTATCGAAAAAGGTATCAAGAATGTGATGGCGGATGGAGTCCTCGCTGGCTATCCGGTGCATAATGTCAAAGTAGCCGTATTCGATGGCAAGGAACATCCTGTGGACTCCAAACCGGTGGCCTTCGAAATCGCCGCACGGGAATGTTTCAAGTTAGCCATGAAGCAGGCTTCACCGGTCATGCTGGAGCCTATCATGAGCGTGCAGGTGGTGGTACCAGAGGCCAGCATGGGTGACATCCTTGGCGATCTCAACACTCGCCGGGCCAGAGTTCAGGGCATGGGCACAGAACGCGGCAAATCCACGATCAAAGCTCAAGTTCCCCTGGCTGAGATGCAGCGCTATACCACCGATCTGCGCTCGATGACCGGAGGCAGGGGGGTGTTTGCGATGGAATTCGATCACTACGATACGGTTCCCGCCTATCTGGCAGAGGAAATCATCCAGGCCGCTATAAAGGAAGAAAAGTAATCTGATCAGAACTCGACAGTTGCCCCTGGAATGAATATTCTGCAGCCCTGCTCTCTTGAGAGGCAGGGCTGTTTCGAACCCCCCTGGCCTACGGCCTTCCCCCATTTTCGTCATCGAATGCCTGAATAAATGATATGTTGGTGGCGAAAATGGGGGGATCGAGGGGGGTGAAATGGCTTCGATATTTTCTGACTTTTCATGGTCATAATAACCAAACGTAATTGCTCAGCCATCGAACGGATTTACCCGAAAAAAGGGTGTGCGAAGGGGGCGCAGCCCCCTTCGCACACCCTTTTTTCGGGAACTTCCCCGTTTGGTTGAGTAGTTACAACCAAACTTTGTCTATTCAAGGGAGGCTCCTATGTTTCGTCTATTCAAAAAGAAAGATGATGTCTTTCACCACTTGATCGAGGAGCAGGCTAATCTGACTTATGAAGGCCTGAAGTTGTTGGTGAAGTATATGGAATCGCAAGATGATTCCATTCTGGAAAATCTATCTTTGCGGGAAAAAGAGGCCGATGAAGTGCGCCGTATCCTCATTGACGAGTTGAACCGCACTTTTGTCACTCCTTATGATCGTGAAGATATCTTCTCGTTATCCCGCACAATAGATGACGTGCTCGATTATGCCTACAGCACAGTAGATGAAATGGAAATTTTACAGGTCACCCCTACTTCCTTCATGATGAGGATTGCTTCTTTGTTGCAAGATGCCGCCTACGAGATCTGGCTGGCCGTGCAGAGATTGGAGAAGCATCCCGCGGTCGCCATAGATCACGCCCAACGCGCCAAAGCCCTGGAGAATCGCATCGAGAGCGTCTACCGCGAGGCCGTGGCGGACCTGTTCAGTGGGCCTGAGGATGTTCATCATATCGTAGAAATGCTGAAGATGCGGGAAGTGTACCGGCATTTGAGTAACGCGGCGGATCGAGGCGACGAAGCGGCGAATGTGATTTCTGACATCGTAGTGAAAATCGCCTGATCGGGAGGCCTGAACATGACACCTGCAATCCTTACTCTGATCGGTCTGGCTTTGATCTTCGATTTCCTCAATGGTCTGCATGATTCGAGCAATATCGTCGCCACGATGATCTCATCGCGGGCCTTCAGACCGCAAACAGCCTTAGGGGTCACTGCCATAGCCCATTTCCTTGGGCCTTTCCTGTTCGGCGTGGCGGTTGCCAAAACCATAGGAGATGAAGTCGTGCAGGCTCATACGATCACCATCGGGGTGCTCTTCGCAGCCCTGATCGGGGCGATTATATGGAATCTGGTGACCTGGTTTTTCGGCATTCCCAGCAGCTCATCTCATGCCTTGATCGGTGGAGTCATCGGCGCAGTATCCATTGGGGCTGGTTTCGATGTGATCGAACTCGAAGGGCTGGAAAAAGTGTTGATCGCCTTGTTTATTTCACCGCTGATTGGTTTCGTTTTGGGCTTTCTGGTGACGCGGATCATTTTTTTCCTGGCTAGAGCAGCAACTCCTAGAATCAATACATTCTTCAGGAGATCGCAGATCATCACCGCGCTGGCACTGGCTTTCAGCCATGGCACCAATGACGCTCAAAAAACCATGGGCGTGATCACGTTAGGATTGGTCATCAGCGGGGTGATCCCTGGTTTCAAGGTTCCAATATGGGTTATTGCTTTGAGCGCCGGGGCGATTGCCCTGGGGACTGCTTTTGGGGGTTGGCGTCTCATCAAAACCCTGGGAGGCAAGTTCTATAAAATCCGCCCGCTACATGGATTTGCGTCCCAATTGACCTCGGCGATGGTGATCTTGGGCGCTTCATTGATCGGTGGCCCGGTGAGCACGACCCAGGTTGTCAGTTCTGCGATCATCGGCGTTGGGTCATCGGAACGCATCAGCAAAGTCCGTTGGGGCGTGGCGGAGGAAATCATTACGGCCTGGATCATCACGATCCCGTCAACTGGATTGATGTCGGGGGGAATTTATTGGATTATGACCAATATCCCTGCGCTACAGGCTTACCTGTGATACGTCCGTAAAATGAGGCTGGTTATCAACATCCCCTGCTACAATGAGGAAGACACCCTGCCTTTGGTTCTACAGGAACTCCCCGCGCAACTTCCTGGGATTTCAGATATCAGCGTCCAAATCGTTGACGATGGCTCGACCGATGATACCGTCAGGGTGGGGAAGAGCTTCGGTTGCAGGGTGATCGAACATGATCGCAACCTGGGATTGGGCTATGCCTTTCAAACAGGGGTCAACGCTGCCATAGCAAGCGGTTGCGATATCTTCGTCAACACCGACGCCGATAACCAGTACCCCTCCCGATCAATCGTGGACCTCGTCCAACCAGTTCTAGAAAATAAGGCGGATATGGTGATTGGGGATCGCCAACCCTGGAAGGTACGCCATTTCTCCCTGTCGAAGCGATTCCTGCAATGGGTTGGGAACAGGTTGGTCGGATTGCTGTTGAATATCCATTCTCCCGACGCGGTTTCTGGCTTTCGGGCTTATTCCAGGCTGGCCTTGGAAAAGCTGCATGTTACCGCGAGTTATTCCTATACGCTGGATACCCTGGCGCAGGCTGCCTATCACGACCTCAGAATCACCTCCGTGATGATCCAACCTAATCCTCCCACCAGGGAATCCAGGCTGGCGACGAATATCTTTCAATATATCGCGCTGACGATGTTGAATTTTATCCAGGTTTTGCTCATCTATGAGCCGGGGAAGATATTCCTGTGGGGGATTTTCCCGGTTTTGTTATGTGTTCTGTTTGCTCTTTTGACGGGGCTGCTCTCCTAAAACAGGTTATCCCATCGCATTCTCGACCCCGTTGAGGTACTTCGAATTTGGCGTACAGCGGAGAGGGAATTCGGCGATACAATTCGCGAGTCTTTGGTGAGAGCTTTTCGGGGACTTCATTTCGATAATCACATGGTTGCGGAGAGGTTTCGTGAAACGGGTATTGGGGGAAAATCCAAAAGATTGATCGAAAGCCCGCATATCGTAATCCAGCGTCAGCCTGATGATCCCGTCCATACTCACATAATATTCCCTTCGATATTGGTTGATGATAGTTGGATACAGGCTTTCCAATAGAGAGGCATATTCTCTCGAGAGATCGGTTTTCAGCGAATTCACGATTTCGCGCCAGGAGAGCCGCGTGATATCCATCGAAATCGAAATCGGCTGAATGGTTTTGTGACCCAATTGACCAATTTTCTTTTTGACCTCGATTTGCCCCCCATTCGTCTGCCAGCTTTCCCCATACCAGCGAAACCTGAATTTCGAGCGGTTTGCAGTTCCGTTGATGTGATCCAGCATGATTTGGCGGTCGAGCGTATCGAAATAGATATTGTTCACCTGGCGAGGCGGATTAGCCACCCTGAATGAATCTGGATGTGCATATACCCAACTGCGCGCTTCGCCCAGGCGCAGGGCGTCGAAAACCATTTTTTGTTCGTAGCGAAGATCGTCGTTCATCACTATCTCTCAATGCCCCATTTGATCCTGCATATACAAGGCTTCCACGTCAATATCCTCGGTATGAACGATCTCCCCATTTAATATCAACTGACTATCAGTCTGGCAGAGAGTTGGTGTTTCGGTGTTCAGAATTTCGACCTCGACTGCCTCGAGAGAGGCGGGCCCATATTGTGGTTTCTTGATGTAGGCGGCCAGACCTGCGACGATAGCGCCATCTATCTTGGCGGAATCGACGAATACGGACGATAGGTCTTTACTGGCGATGCCGATGTTTACATTGCGGATGTCAATATCGTTGATAACGACGTCGCTTTTTTCTCCTGCTGAGATCGCTTTGTCGCCAATGTTTACGAAATAAGATTTAATGACTGTGACATCGGATCCGCTGACGTCTAAGGCATCCCCGGTGATGTCATGAAAACCGCATTGCGTTACTGAGCCAGTGGTGAAGTCGCCGTCGAACGCATCCGAGGCTGTATCCCGGAATTCGACATAGGCAAACGAAAAAGGTGAACGAACGACGTTCAAGGCGTCTTCGGTGGAATTTTTGCCAATCGTCGAGAAGGATATATCCACTGCGCTCTCATAGAAGGTGACGCCGCCTGTGAGAACCCAGCCAGGATCTGTGATCCCAGACATTTTCTCTACGTTTACATATTGCCAGTTCGATGGTTCTGGAGCATTCAAGACGACCAAGCCGCCCCAGTGATCCCTCTGGGCGGTCAGAAGCACCGGAGCATCTTCGCTGCCAAGAATATCGATGCTTCCGTGAGTCAAGAATACGCTCTCCTCTTCGAAACGCAAGGACGTGTTTCCAGGGATTGTCAAGTTGTATCCTTCTGGGATGATGAGATCGCCAATGACGGTCCAATCACCTGGAGTTATGGCTAGTCGAGTATCGCTGACATATTCCAAGAATTCATGGGCATCTAACGCTTCTTCCAGAGTTGAGATTGGTTTGACGCCGATCTCGATACCCTGAGGCACATAATTCGAATAGATGGGGATTTCGAAAAGTTTGGAACCTCCAAAAATCCTGGCGCGAAGGGTAATGACTTCCTCGCTGGTTTCTTCTAGAGTAAACGAATCCCCAGGAATCAGGAAGGGCGTGGGGATGAAGTCGTCATCGTTCCTTTCCAGCAGGGTCTGCCCGTTCCCATCTTCGATGATGTCAGCCAGACAGCGCTCAACGAAGCACCAATCTTTCTCGAAAGGTAAGTTATTATTACCGATGGTTACCTCCTCGATTTGCATGGGCAGGATCATCATATTGACCAGATCCAATTGAAGGTAGGTTTTCCCATCCCTTTCTACCAGGTGGTAGTTGCCCCGAATGGGTTGAGTGGGGTTGATATTCTTGTTCAATATATCTGCTCGAAAGGCCAGGTTCTCCCAGGGGAGTTCGAGAGGCGGCCCTTCGAATTCGATTTGTTCATAGCGATGATCTTTGTACTCTTCGACCAGCAGATCGTAATACTTTCCAATCTCTTCCCCGAATTTATCTTCGAGCATTTGGACATATTTAGGGGAGGTGATTCTTTCCAGCGTTTCGATGTATGCTTTTTGAACCCCAGGCGTCGCGAAAAATGGCTCGTTGGAAAACGGATAGGCGAGTTGGCTTCTAGCAAAACTGCCGTGAAATACATAGCCATCGAAGGCGATCGGTTCGAGGAGTCCGCTGATAGGATTGTAATAGAACCGGATGTTAATCCATCCCGTGCCATGACCTCCCCCCCATAAATCGGTGATTGCGTAATATCGGCCCCATAACTCTTCGTCCAGCGCCTGATCGGCGGGGAGCAACCCCCGGTAAAAAGAATACAATAATTCTTGCGCGGCAATTAATTCATCAGACAGTTCTTCGTTATCCGCGATTCGAGCGCCTCTGAATGGCGAGATTTCATTGCTAAGTGGATCTCTTACCAGCCAAAAACTTCCAATGTTGAAACTTTACTTTCCGCTAAAAATTGATAGTTTTATACGCCGTGAACTGTTTCCGGCGGGGTAGCACCTTACAAAACGTCTATAATATGTGTCCAACAGCCTAAATTGTCGCTGTTTCAACCACTTTTGG
>Ga0194125_10001031_pt1 | contig 47226 bp, 53 predicted proteins | sample TA2KigC250mmetaG_FD_148626 | JGI IMG/M metagenome (GOLD analysis project Ga0194125, IMG submission 148626) | Freshwater microbial communities from Lake Tanganyika, Tanzania - TA2015034 Kigoma Deep Cast 250m | ecosystem: Environmental > Aquatic > Freshwater > Lake | place: Tanzania: Lake...
GGTAACCACCAAAATCCTTGGGACATTTCTGGGTGACAATCTCGATTAGGTCTCGTTGTTGCTCGACTGACAGCTTCCGCTTGCGCTGACGCTTTTTCTCCCAAGCGGAAAGACCGTGCGCAAAATATTAATCGGTAGTTTGGGTCATCCTTTTCAGTTTGCCACTCCGGAAAACGAATGGAAAACGCTCTTTCATTCGTATTTACCACGCTGGCTTGTAGTCACAGATGCCAGGTCGCTGAACGCCGCGTATACTGGTGATTCGACGCTTTATCTTGCAGAACACATTCGCGCCTGGTTAACCCCGGTGCTTGGATGGTCGGTTTTTCTCTTCATATTGGTTTTTGTAATGCTCTGTATTAATGTTATTATTCGGCGTCAATGGATTGAAAAAGAACATTTAGCTTACCCAATTATTCAACTTCCCCTGGAAATGGCGAAATTTCAAGGCGCGTCGAATATATTTCTAAATAAATTGATGTGGGTCGGTTTTGGCATCGCGGCTGGTATCGATATTCTTAACGGATTTCATTTTCTCTTCCCTAAGGTTCCTGGACTTCAAAATATCTATGATATCACCCATATTTTCTCCGAAAAGCCCTGGAACGCGATGGCGTCTGATGGCATATTTATCGCGTTCTATCCTTGTGCCGTGGGATTAGCATTTCTCATGCCGCTTGATATGGCTTTCTCCGTCTGGTTTTTCTATTTTTTCTGGTTAGCTGAATTATTCGTAGGCGGCGTATCGGGCCTGCGGAGTTTGCCTGGATTCCCTTATCCTAAATATCAGGCATCGGGCGCTTGTATAGGCTTTGGGCTACTTGCATTATGGGTGAGCAAACGTCAATTGGCTGTTGCTTTTAGACGAACTTTTGGCAACTCTCAAATTGATGACCAAACTTTTTCTTTTCGGAAAAGAAAAAGTTTGATCAAAAAGAAAAGAAATGGAATTAAAGATGATGGCGAAGAACATAAGAAATATCGTTCTGCTGTGTTGGGATTAGCGGTAGGTATGACGTTGCTGGTTTTATTTTGTGTAAAAATGGGAATAGCGCTTTGGGTTGCTATGTTGTTTTTGATTATCTACTTCATCATCGCTATTGCAGTTACGCGTATGAGAGCCGAATTGGGGCCATTCTACCATGAATTTTATTATGGCGGCGCAGAACAGGTTTTAACCGCAGCATTTGGCACACGGGGGATTGGACCAGCAAGTTTAACAGGGCTCTCTTTATTCTGGGGGATAACCCGCGCGCAAAGCAGCCACCCAATGCCGCATCAACTTGAAAGCTTCAAACTAAGTGAAAGAACAGGCGCTTCATACAAAGGTTTACGCAACGTAATTATACTGGCGACAGTAATGGGAATTGTATCATCGTTCTGGATACTACTTCATGTTTTTTATCGCAAGGGTATTTCAGGAACTACTGTATACTATGGATACGAACCATTTACTCGGCTGGAAAATTGGCTTCATGGACTCAGCGGTCCTAATTACATCGCATCAGCATTCATGGGATTTGGATGTTTCCTCACGTTCCTCATGATGATAATGCGACGGCAATGGCTCTGGTGGCCGTTTCATCCTTTAGGCTATGTAGTTACCCAAGGAGATTGGGGAATAAAATTCTTGTGGTTTTCCGTATTCGTAAGTTATATAATTAAATGGCAATTACTGCGTTATGGAGGCGTGAAAGCTTATCGTAAAGCGTTACCTTTATTCATGGGACTAATTTTAGGTGACTTTATCATCGGAGGACTATGGCATTTAATCGGATGGGCTATCGGAATGCCAACGTATTCGTTCAAAAATTGGTAGCATTCTGAATCAACGGAGGGAAAAGTGACATCGAAAGAAAGAATGTTAACGGCAATAGAAGGAGGTAAGCCCGACAGGGTTCCCATTGCCCCTTATTTCTGGGGCGCGGAATATAGGTGGAAAGCGGTAGGGGTAGAAATCTGGGAATTGCTCCACGGGGATAGAGAATTGTCTTTTATTGCCAACGATAAACTGTATCAGCGACATCAATGCGATTGGATATTCGTTCAGGGATTCGGTAGTGGGTGGTTGAAAGGGAAGAAGGTCGAAAGGAACAAGGGACGAATATTTATAACAGACGATAACGGCGCGCGATATGAATTTCTGAAGGATGGACATCAACTTGTCCGTGCGGATACTCCAGGAGAAAATGTTCCCAACACCGGGATTATCGACAAAGATATAAAAACGAGAGCAGATATTGATAAACTGTTTGTCCGTCTAAGACTATCACCGCGTCAACAAAATAGAGAGATTCCAACAGACAATTGGCAAAAAAGATTGATAGATAAATATGGCGCTTATGTTTTTATGGTGGCGGGCGGGATTTCGCCTTTCGTTCAGGCGTGTTATACTTTGGGATTTGAAACATCCATGATTATGATGAAAGAAAATCCTGAGACTTTTATATATTTGATGGACAAATTTTATGAGGATAGCTTGCCGCATTATGAAATGATAGCAAATTATGGATACGATGCGGTTTTGATTGCGGAAAGTTGGGCGTCAGTTGATATCATCTCTCCAGAGCAGTACGAGGCATTTGCGTTTCCGTACCAGAAAGCAGCTATTGAAGCCGCGCATAAACAGGGATTGAAAGCTATTTTATATTCTACAGGTTCGCTTATCCCAATTCTGTCAAAGATGCGTGAATTAGGCATGGATGCTCTGACCGTAGAGGAAGGGAGAAAAGGTGCCCCGATAGATATAGCAAAGGTTAGAGAAATTATGGGGCCGAAACAATGTATATTTGGAAATTTCGACGCGGAAAACGTATTGCTACGGGGAACAAGAGATGATATTGAACGCGAAGTTATCCGTCAAATTGATTCGGCTGGACGAGACGGCGCTTTTGTCATGGGCACGGGTAGTCCAGTATGCGACAATACCGACCCTAAGCAGATTGATATATTTATTGAATTGACACGTCAATGTGGAATTTATTGATAATACTGGTTTAGGTTTGCTTTTTCTATACATAAAACAGTTGCGTATTGCGTGGTGCGTATTCCGTATTCCGTATTGCGTGTTTCCTATGTGAACAATACACGCAACACGTAACATGTAACACGAAACACGTTCCACGTTTCACGCAAAACGAAATTGCAAGCTAAAATCAGTATAAGAGGTAATTACAGATGCGAATAGATTGTCAAAGTCATGTCTTCCCCGCAGAATATGCGGAGTTATTGGCGCGCAATCCTCGGCCGCCGCAGGCTATTCCTCAAGGTGATGGATATATTATTACTTATGGGGAGGTGCAAAAGTTTCTACTAAGGCAAGAGGTATACGATATCGACCGTAAAATTCGCGATATGGATGCGGCGGAAGTCGATGTAAGTATTTTGAGTGTAAATATGCCCGGGCCAGAGAGGTTGATACCGGAATTGAGGGTAGCGGGGGCAAAGACTTGCAATGATTTCCTGGCAGAGGTTATTCAGAAACATCCGGGTCGATTTGCTGGCCTTGCCTGCCTGCCGTGGCAGGATGTTCCCGAAGCTCTGGCAGAGATAGACCGAGCCGTTGATGACCTTGGCCTTTGTGGTATTATTCTCTACTCCCACATAGAGGGGGACCATGTAGATGCGCCGGCCTATGAACCTATTTATCAGCGCGCCGAAGCGCGAGAAATGCCCATCGTGCTGCATCCAACTGTTCCCACCTGGGGAGAATATATCAAAGACTATTCAATGATACCGATGGTAGGTTTGATGGTAGACCATAGCTTTGCCATGTTGCGGCTCATTCTAAGTGGTGTTCTGGAGCGTCATCCTGACCTTCAGGTGGTGCAACCTCACGCTGGAGGAGTTCTGCCATATCTTTGGGGGCGAATCAAAAATCAAACAGAAGTAATGGGCAGAGGGGTGGAAAATATCACACAGCCCCCGAGCGTATACTACCAGCGTGTGTATCTGGATACGGTATCGCCTTCGGCTCTTGCTATGCGTTTTGCCTACGATTTTGCAGGACCTGACCGATTGCTCTTTGGCAGCGACCATCCGTGGGTGGATATCAGGAATTTCATTGAGCTAATTGAAGAGATGGACATCTCACAGGAAAACAAAGCCAGGATCTTCGGATTAAATGCCCAGAGGTTGTTTAAAATTGGGTGATTTTTCTGACCAAAAAAAGAAAAGTCAGTGAAAAGGAGGAATTTGTTATGGCGGATGCTAAAACACATTTTAAGCAAGGGCAGGAGTATCGGAAACAGGGAAAATTAGATGAAGCCATTGCAGAATTCAAGGAAGCCATTCAGCTAAACCCGCTCTATACTGAAGCACATAGAGAATACATCGGCATGATGTTAGAACGAGGGGAAAAGGCTGAAATTCTTGTTGAGTACCAGGTGAAGGTTCAACAGCATCCAGATAGCGAAGTCCATCACTATCTTCTTGGGCGAGTTTTAGATAATGTTGACGACAAACTGCGGGAGTTTAAAGAAGCTATAGAAATAAATCCAAATTATCCTTGGGGACATTACGGGTTAGGATGGGTATATCGGAGTAAAGAAATGCTGGATGAGGCAATTGTTGAGTACAAGGAGGCTATAAAGATAAATCCTGACTTCGCAAAAGCGCATTACAATCTTGGTATGGCTTATAAGGACCAAGGCAAACTGGATTACGCTATCAAGGAATACCAGGAAGCCATTCGCATCAAGCCTGACTATGCATGCGCGCATTGCAGGTTGGGGATGACCTATCGTTCAAAAGGGGAGTTAGATTTAGCAATTGCCGCATACAAGAAATCTATTGAAAAGAAACCCGATTGTGCAGAAGCGCATTGTAAGTTGGGACACGCATATAGGGACAAGAGGATGTTGGACGATGCTATCGCGGCATACAAGGAGGCCATCTGCTTGAATCCTGATGATATTGAGGCTCATCACTTTTTGGGACATGCGTATTTCGACAAAAATCTGTTCGACGAAGCCATAGCGGAGTGGAAGAGAACCATTGAGCTTACTCCTGACGATGCAAGGCTTTACAAAGATTTGCGGAATGCGTATTTCAAAGCGGGAAGATTGGATGAACTCATTGGGGAAACAGAACAAAAACTTAAAACAGATACAAGCGACGCGCGCGGACACTATCTCTTAGCTTTAACTCTCGCGGAGAAATGGGAAACTGAGCAAGCGATTAAGAACTTTCGGAGAGCTATTGAACTTGACCCATCTTATGAGGCGGCTCATGATGATTACATTGATTTGATGAAAAAACGCGGACGACATGCTGAAGTGCGCGCGGAATACGAAGAGAAAGCCGAAGAGCAGCCGGATAATAAATTGTGGGGCAAATTGTTGGAGCGCATACCGGCGATACGCAAACGGCTTATTTCCCCTACGTGCGCTCTTTGTATCGAGCGCGGAGTTTTCAGGCTCGTCTATCTTCAATTTATCCTATTGTTGGGGATTTCAGTCGGCATTGCATCCTTTGCTCGTGAACTAACACCAATCTCATCTTATTTAGCCCTGACGATTTATGTCGCAATTATCAGCGCAATCCAAGCGCCTTTTGAGATAATAGTTGGAATAAATAAATTCTTAAGCGAGCGCAAGGGTAAGGGATTAGCGGAAAAACTCATAGGTAGTGCTGGCGGCGGATTGGTCGGCCTTCTGATAGCATCGCTCATCTATATGCCGATTGCCATTCTCACGTATGTCGCAATGCGAATATTCCATGCCAATTGGTGGATACCGATAGCGGTATTTGGTGTCTTGTACATAATCGTTCCCCGTGAATTGATGGCCTTGAAGAATCCGACCTGGAAGCCGATAGAAGACCCTATATTGGTTGAACGTTTGACAGGGTTCATTGAACGTGGCAATGTAAAGGTTAAGATTAAAAATATCCTTCGCATGGATGCAGACAAACCGCCTGCGGGAGTGGCAGGTATACTGCTCCCCAAGCGCATCCTGCTCAACAACTCCATTTTACAAAGGTTCTCCATTCCTGAATTAGAGGCTGTATTCGCACATGAGTTAGGGCACGTCAAAACGGGCTTCGTGCAAAAGAAATTTTTGGTACAATCAGTTTTGATATTTGTTCGCCTCTATTTAGCAAATCTCATCTATGGCAGACTGCTCCCTGTCTACGGATTTTCAAACCCTGAACCGATTGCCGCGCTTCCTCTGTTAGCTTTCTGCTGGCTAATACTGGGGCTACCTGTTAGAGCCATTCAAAGTTCGGTTTCACAATACTTTGAGAGGAAAGCTGACCAATATGCGATTTCAGAGGTGGGGGAACCACTTTTTTCATCCACATTCGATAAAATTCTGGAGACGCGCCAAGAACAAACCTTGTCGCCAATTTTCAACTTTGTATGTTATGCGCATCCATGCCGCGAAGAACACATGCACATAAAAATATAAAAACAGCGAGGAGGGAAAAGATGACTCGTTTTAAGAAAGCAATCTGCAATGATGCGTTTGAGAACCGGGAAATTGCTGATATTTTCCAATATGTCGGTGATTTAGGTTATGATGGTGTTGAGCTTAATCCCTATACACTGTGCGAAACATTAGATGGACTCAGCCTTGCCGAAAGGGTGTGTATTCGCAAAGCGGCTGAGTCTGTGGGGATTGAGATTGTTGGCATTCACTCGATTCTGAAAGGCCCCAAAGGTTTCTTCCACATAAACCATCCAGATGCCGCAGTCCGAGCCGACACGTTGAAGCATCTGAATGCACTTATCACACTTTGTGGTGACTTAGGAGGGAAGGTCATCCCTTTGGGGGCTTCTAAACAGAGAAAAGTTCTTCCGGGTCTCACACATCAACAAGCCTGGGATTATGCCGTTGAGGTATTCGAAGGGGTGCTGGAAACCGCTGAAAAATGTGGGGTTGTGCTGTGTCTTGAACCTCTCAGTTACCGCTTGACCGATTTTATCACTAAGGCGTCAGAGGCAGTCAGGATGGTGGAGGAGATTAATCACCCCAATTTCAAGATGATGCTTGACGTCAGAAGCGCCTCCGATGATGAAATGCCTATCCCGGAGCTTATCAGGCGGTCAGCGAACTATTTGGCTCATTTTCATGCTAACGATGACAACGGTAGAGGACCCGGCGCTGGAAATGCTGACTATGAAGGCATATCAGTCGCTCTTAAAGAGATAGGTTATAAAGGCTATTTGTCGGTAGAAGTATTCGATTTCCAGCCTGACCCTGAAACTATTGCTATAGAAAGTCTGAATACTCTTAGAAAATATTTTGATTGAACCATCCCCAAAAGGATAGGTTAAACGAATTACGAACTACGAATTACGAATTGTCGCATTCATCCCCTCTCCGATACTCGGAGCAGGCTCTGAAACCTCCCCTCAAAGAGGTCAGGGGGACTTCTGCGACGAAAAGTTAAATTTTGAGGAGGTATTATGAATCTTTTGCTTCGTGAGCGGACCAGAAGAGAAAATCCTAAAGGTAGCGGAGAATGGAAAATCTTAGAAGCGGCTCAAAAGGTACCCGCAGTTTCTACGGCGATATTGATTTGTGATATGTGGGACTACCATCCATGCCAGCCGGCGCTTGCTCGGTGCAAGGAAATGGCGGGAAAGATGAATCAAGCGGTTGCATTAGCAAGGAAAAACGGTGTTCAAATCATTCACTCACCATCGGGATGTATGGAGGCTTACGCTGGGACTCCCCAAAGACAGAGGATGATTGAAGCGCCGCATGTTGAACCACCCAAACCGTTGGATATACAGGCTCCAGAGTTTCCCCTTGGCACGGCGACCAATCACGGCTGTGACGGGATCTGGGACTGGGACCACGGTGGTTCCCAAAAGATGACCCAGCAAACGCCATTGATAGAGATTGCGGAAGAGGATGGTATCTCTGATAGTGGTACGGAGGTGTATAACTTCATGCAGCAGCATGGCATTATCAAGCTGCTAATCATGGGTGTGCATACGAATATGTGTGTGATGGGACGGTCATTCGGCATTCAGCAAATGGTAAGGTGGCAAGTAGATATCGCCCTGGTAAGGGATTTAACAGATGCGATGTATAATCCTGCCGACCCACCCTACGTCAGTCATGACAAGGGTACCGAGTTGATGATTGAGTACATTGAGAAATATTGGTGTCCTTCGATGCCGAGTGATTGTCTTCTCAAAGGTTATTCACACTTGAAATGACGTGTAGCCGAAGTCGCCAGACTTCGGACCGATAGCAAGCCCGAACTTTGGCAAGTTCGGCTACAAAGCACTAACTTAGAATAGTACCAGCATCTTGTACTGAAAAGCGTCAGGGAAAGGAAGGAAACTTTATTATCGCTATCCTCCCTTTCCTTCCTTTTCCTCCCTTCCTTCCCATTGCCATCTTGCCATTTCCATGTGGTTTACGCAGTAAACCCGTCTTCAGCATTAGTTTTGTCCTTTTCATAGTTGATTATGAAAAGGACAAGTCATTAATTTTCACAGCTCTCCAACGCATAACACTAAGTTCTTTGCTTCCAAACTCCGAATACCAGAGTAATGATAAACCCAGGCTACTTCCTTTCCGCCCTCAACAATAGGGGTTGGCTGTTCGATGACAAAGTCCGCGAAGTGAGGCACGTTGAAGGCGACGTAAGCCAGTTTGAAGGCTTCGATTTTCCGCTCATATTGCTTTGATAAATCGGGAAATAAAACTGGTCCAGTATCCACCTGATAGATACACCGCTTCTCATCCATATTCATCGTCTTAACCGGACACTCGATGATAGCTCGCATCTGAGTATTTGCATCCCATATTTCTGTTTGGCTTACGATGGGCAAACATTTCCTCGTTGCTAACAAAATCTTCTCATTAGTATCAAGCACTTGCACAGGATTTGTCTCCTGAATCTCAAACAAAGCGCCGCCCCAGGCGTTTTTAGTCTCCCGATATTCGACATAGTTATCATTTCGATAAGCGTGTCTTCTGAATATCGCTGTATAGTCCTTACCGAAGACAGGAAGGAAATCATAGTTTGGACTCTGTAAGAGATTTTTCTCTGCAAAGGTATGTTCGCTCTTGCACGAACCACACTGATAATAATCTATGAATGTCCCATCGGTGTCGTCGATTAACCGACATCGGGATTCCACCCAAAACCTGGGTGCGTTTCCATTCCCAAGGGTGGAAACGAAGGAAAGAGAGTAATCAATGCAATTCATAACCTGTTCTCCTTTCGACGATTGTAACTTTTGCTATTTATTTTAGCACTTATGATTCAATTCGCAAGCAAAAATTGTACTGAAATTATAGATTTTCGGAAACCGAGTTTTGGGGAAAAACTCAGTTTCTATGTATCAAAAAAGCTGTAAAAATTTATGTTCTTCTGCTACAATAATATACTTCAGACTTCCGAAGTCTCTGAGACTTCGGAAGTCTAAACAGGTACAAAGAGGAATTTGAAGATGCAGAAGACATTAGAAGAAAAGGAGCACATTGACGTTACCCGAAAAATTTTAATCATCGGGATATTTTTAATCCCGCTTAACTTTTTCTGGACAATACAACATCACGAAAAGTTTTATGCCTCCTGGTCGATATTTTACAACGTCATTTTTATCGTGTTTGTATTAAGTCTTTTGAATTTCGGGTTAAAGCGTTTGCATCCAAAAGCGGGATTCAGTCAAGGAGAATTGCTGACGGTTTATGTGATGCTCTGCTTAGCGACTTCTGTGGGCGCGAAGGATACTATCCAGGCGCTCCTGCCGATTATGACGCGCTATTTCTGGTTTGCCACACCTGAGAACGAGTGGAAGGAGCTATTTTGGGAACATATCCCTAAGTGGCTTACGGTTCAGGACAAAACAGTAGTGCGTGCCTTCTACGAAGGCGATTCGACATTGTATTCGGTTGAGCACATCCGCGCCTGGCTTCCGCCAATCTTATATTGGGCGGCTTTCATCTTTGTGCTACTTTTTGTGATGCTCTGTATCAACGTGATGTTGCGAAAACAGTGGATTGACAGGGAAAAATTGAGCTATCCCATTATTCAACTTCCATTTGAGATGACCCAACCAGGCAACGGAACTGTTTTTTTCCGTAACAATCTGATGTGGCTCGGATTTGGCATCGCCGTGGGCATCAATCTCATGAAAGGACTGCACTTCCTGTATCCACAAGTTCCCGACATCCCCCTCATCAGAGACTTCAGCACATACAATTTAGGACACTTTTTCACCTCAAAGCCATGGAATGCTATCGGCGACATGCTTGTGACCATCATGGTTTCTATCGTGGGACTCGCCTTTCTTATTCCTTTAGAATTGTCTTTCTCATTATGGGTTTTTTATCTGCTCCGGGCGGCGCAACGGGTATTGGGAGCAACAATTGGCTGGCGGCTCACAGGAGGAACTATCTACGATATTACTTTTGTTAAATGGCAAGCGACGGGAGCGTATATCGGCCTTGCTATATTCGCCTTTTGGGCGGCAAGAGCGCACATAAAAGATGTATTAAAACAAGTTTTTATCGGTGGCAAAGATGACATTGGCCCACCCCTATCCCCTCTCAAGAGAGGAACACCCCCTGCTTTCCCCCCTTCATCCCCCTGTCCCTCCATCCCTTCCCTCCCCGCATGTGGGGAGGGTGAGGGAGGGGGCGGTGGGAAGGGAAGTAGCGAGCCGATGGGATACCGATGGGCTTTCTTAGGAATGCTCGTAGGGTTAGCCTTTTTGATGATGTTCACATACAAAGCGGGGATGTCCGTCTGGGTTGTCATTCCCTATTTTTTGATTTACTATTTCGTTGTGTCATTAACAACCACTCGGATTCGCGCGGAGGTTGGTCCGCCCGTCCACGAACTGCTCTACGGCGGTCCGAACGAGATAATGATTCAACTTTTTGGCACGCGCCGGCTTCGTGGGAAGAACTTGACCATATTCTCCATGTTCCTCTTTTATAACCGACTTTACAGAAGTCACCCGATGCCACATCAATTGGAGGGATTCAAGCTTGCAGAAAAGACACGACTGAATAGCCAAAAGCTCGCAGTTGCCATGATGATAGCGGCATTTGTCGGCATATTCTCAGCATTTTGGCGGTCGCTCGATGTGGATTTCAAGATTAACGGCGCGGTCTCATCATGGGTTTCCGACGACGCCACCACACTTCTAACTTACTGGTTGAATAACCCCACCGGAACTGACTATACCGCGCTGTTCTTCACCGCCACGGGGTTGGGTTTTACGTTAGTGCTTATGTTTTTCAGACTCCGCTTTCTCTGGTGGCCGCTTCATCCGATTGGATTCCCCATCGCCAGTGACTGGACGATGTCCTATTTTTGGTTTTCCATATTTCTGAGTTGGGCGATTAAGCGAGCAATTCTCAGATACGGAGGCTTACGCGCCTATCGGCGAGCAATGCCGTTCTTTCTGGGCTTAATCCTCGGAGAATTTGCTATGGGCGGATTGTGGGATGTAATTGATAGAATTTCTGGCGTGCTGATGTATCGCTTTTGGTGGTAAACCCTGGATTGATGATTGATGATTGCCGATTGATGATTGAAAGACTATGGTTCTCGAAAGGTTTTTCAATCGACAATCGACAATCGACAATCAACAATTTCCTGAAACATGCCCTTTATTCATCCCATTTCAGATGTTTAAATTCATCAAGAGTATTGGTTTTCCGCCACTCGGCAAAGTCCGCTTCGATTTCAGGCGTCCATTTCGTATCCATCTGCGCGGAGGTATATTTACCTTCACGAAGTCGCTGAAGCCCGAACAGCTCGCGGAAACGGATCCTCTCAGAACTGATGACGCACTCTTCTGCTAAGTGCGGTGGAATAAACAGAACGCCGGCGATTGTTCCCAGAACCACGTCCCCCGGCATGCATATCGCATTGCCTATCCGACAGGGAACATTTATACCCACCAGAGTCACATCACCGATGCCCGTAGGGTCATTCCCTTTGTAGAAAGTTTGCAGGTTTTCTATTCCTTGAATTTGTTGAACATCTCTGATGCCACCGTAGATTACCTGCCCGCGTCTGGTTCTTGTGGCAATAGCTGTTGAAAGGTTCCCTCCGGAAAAAGTGCCCTGGTATATTTTCTCAAAAAGGTCGATGACAATAACATCGTCCTTGACCAGAGTTTCTATGACCCAGGAGTTCATTTGTCCTATCCTACCCTCCTGCGTATGACCGTATTCCATCAGGTAATTGTGCAGGTCGGGCCGCATGGGTACAAACACACCGGTCACCGCGCGTCCCACCAGCACTATGTCCGGATGCATGATTCGCCAGTTCGGTTCAAACTGATACCTGTAGCCCTTTGACCAGAGGACACCCCAGGCCTCCTCGGTCTTGACCTTCTCCATGCGCCTGATGATGTCATCCGGCACTCTGGGTCTGCCATTTGAGAATCGTTCACCTTGCCATAGCGAGGTTAACTGAATAATCTCTTCCTGGTTATCGAATCGCATGTATAAACTCCTTCCTTAGAGTATAATTATCCATTCGGTTACAATAACATAAATCAAATACAATGTCAATAACTTATGACCAAACTTTTCTTTTATTGAAAAGTTCCATCATAAGAAAAAATGAGGAATTTCTAGACCATATTCAGAGTTTCAGAATAACTTCTTCGCATAGCGTCTTACATAAGCTCTGGGGTCGTTTAGATATGGTTCGATGATTTTACGCACCTCATCCTTGGGTGCGCCGAGTTGCGAAAGTGCTTCAGCAACGGTAAGCTCAATCTGCCATTTCGCATCCTCAATGGCTCTCATGCCGCTATTCATAACTCTCTCAGCAGGAATATTTGCGCGTTTCAAGAAATTGACCAGGGCGGGGATAGCAGATTCATCACCTATTCTACCCAAAGACCTGACAGCACCTATCAGGGCATCAAGGCCAGCCGCTTCATCCTCCAAAACTCCAATGAGCGCTGGAACAGATTCTTTGTCTTTTGCTATTCCGAGGAATGTTATAGCTGCCTGCCAAAGTGGTACAGTCCTTACTCCTTCAGTTTTTTCTTCTCGCCTCTCTACCACGCACTGAAGAAGTTCCGGCACTCCGGCGTCAACTCCATGCCATACAAGCGCCGCTGACGCTCTAAACCTGATATGAGGATTATCAGAGTTCAACAGGTTTTTCAGGGCAAGGGCGTTTTGAGAATCTCTCTGGGATGATATCCAGACAAGCTCTTTTGCAACTTTTGCATCCAATTCTTCAGGGGCAGGCAATTGTATCGCTTTGCGTTCTGCTATCGCCGGTTTAGGACGATACTTTTCATCCAGTATGCCAGTTTCTTTAAGCATAACCTGAAGTTCCTTAACGTCAATTTTCCGCGGGGATATGCCCTTTTTCGCCGCCATAGCCGCTGCTATCCCTGCTACTTCCCCTATCCGCTGTATATCATTCTGCATCCTAAATTCCATGTGCGCGTCGTAGGTCATTGACAGAGCGCGACACGCCAAAAGAAGACCATCAACGTTTTTCGGGAGCAGACATCGGTAAGGAACTTCACAGCCGATGCGTTCTTGCCAATTTCCCAGAGCCCATACCCAAAGCGCCGCTTCATCGCTCTCGTTTTCGTAGTCGTGGCCGTGGTTATCGTAATGAGCCACGGTATAGGAAATAGCGTCCTCGAACCTACGCCCAGCTATCTCATCAGCAAGGGTGAGTTGGTATTCACCGATTACCTGGATGCTTTGGCGGATACCGATTATCGGGGCGATGTAAAGCAGGCGATTATCAGCGGTGAACTTCTCCCGAAAGTATTGCTTGATTCCAAGCCGCCGCCCTCTTGTTAGGTCTTCCACATCTGTGGGGTCAACGTATCCGGCGTCAAAGTTATTATGGGTAAGGTTACCATCCTTATCAAGTCTACCGGAGGATTGAGAGAAAGCGTGTGGTAGGTTATCTTTCTCGCGACCGATTATAAAAGGCGCGCCTGACATAACAGCGACATCACCATCTCCGGTGCTATCAATGAAAACTTTCGCGCCGTAAGCAGAAATCCCTTCCGTTCCCACTGCTATGACGCCGAGAAGTTTGTTCATCTCCTCCTTCTTTTCCGCCGAAATGGCTATTGAAGTACCAGCTACAGCCTTGCGCTGAATTGTAACTCCTCCACGCAGAACACCGCAAACGACGGTGTTAAGAAGTATATCGACACCAGCCTCTTCAGCCATCTGTTGGAGAACCAATTTCTTCACCTCTGGATGAAATCCTCTAATTCCCCACTTACCGGCAAATAGCGGAGTCAAATTTTTCACCCGTTCATCAACTTCATCCTGAATGCCTCCATTTACGCCATAGTAGTAAGAATGTATTGCGCCTCCGGTGCCTATACCACCCAAGGATGGCGATGCTTCTATAAGCGTAGTTTTAGCGCCTTCGCGCCCGGCGGCGATAGCTGCTATAGCTCCTCCCGTGCCACCACCTACCACTAATACGTCGCTCATAACTTCTGGTTCACTGATAAGAGAACCAGTCATCACCTTCTGAGGGAACTCCTCAATGCCCTCACAGTCTGACACAATTTTCCCAATTTCTTCACCTAATGCTAATCTCCCCGTGGGTGTATTCTCCACCGCTGAAGCCCAGATTCCCGCGCCGAATAAGTTCCTGAGCTTTGGGTGTCTTGGTCCTATGGATTCAAAATCCCCCCTGCCCCCCTTTTTCAAAGGGGGGAAATGAACTGTAGGAGCAAGCGGGAATGGTTCGTTTCCTGAATGGGTGACGAGTGCATTTTGGAGTTGAGGTGTCTCCTGGCGGACAATCTTTAAAATATCTGGTATGCTTCTTCTCGCGGAAAGCGCATCACTTTTATCAATATTGAATTCGACGCACACCTCACCTGCCCAAACGGAGGGATAAACCATAATTCCACCACTTAAAGCCAACGGTAAGTCCAGCCCACTTTCAGCGTGGTTGAAAAAGATAGTTTGTTTAGCGGGAGAAATGCTTACGGAACCACGAGCCTTTAAATCCGCCTGTCTCCAAAGCAAGGCTTCCTCGGTGGCATCTACTATGACTTTAGCCTTCACAATTTGCTCTCCGCTCTTGTTACCTATAACTACTCCAAAAGCGGCGTCATCTTCGAAGATGAGCCTCACAGGATAAGAGTAAAGAAGCACAGAAATATCTGTCTCTTCAGCTAATCGGTCTAAAGTCATTTCAAGTATTGGCGCGTCTGCCCGGTTTTGTTTGAAGCCACCGACCTTGCTTAGTTCATCCTTTATGCGGCAGGTGACTGTGGAATTTGCTCCATCGAAACCCAGTTGGAAAGCCCATGTGCTTTCCCAACCCAAAACCGGACGCCTTTCCACAAGTATTACCTTTTTCCTGTTCCAGGCTGCCTTTACGGCGCTAGCGAATCCACAAAGTCCTCCGCCTATTACAGCAATATCATACATCTTTTCAATCATGGTATACTCCTTTTGATTTTAACTTTTTGTTTAAGGAGAGAGAGACCACAGATTAAATTCACCCCGTGAGATAGGGAATGAGAGGTTATAATAGAAATAACTTTTATTCCTTATCTCAAGGGGTGAACGCACGCAGATAATACCATTATTTACTATCCGCGTGCGTCAATTAAATCAGTGGTATCCAAGTGTAAGCAAACTTTTCTGGTTCTTCAGAAGCCCAGTCACCATCTATATTTATTTAACCCAAAGGTTGTCACCAAAAGTGAGGATACAGGAGTTATGAAGGTGGTCTGAGTAGTAGAAACAAAGAATTCATAAAAACCGGCGGCGGAAAATTCGCCTTTCAAGGCGGCGAGAAAGTCACCTTCCTTTAGGCATGTTTCAAATTGGCTCAAAAATTAGTTGATACGTGAAACGTGAAACGTGATAGATGTAAATTCACGTTTCACGCATCACGCATCACGTATCGAAATGTAACAACCCCCTACCCCCTTTGGTAAGGGGGACTATTTTCTGAAACATGCCTTCCTTTAACACAAGGGGTTGGTGATTTATGCAAAATTTCCGTTAACTCATCTTTAAAATGGAAGGGGAAGCTGGTAAGGAAAAGTTTGTTAAAAGATGAAGGGGCATATCTGACTAAGTGGGTGAGTGGGTGAACGGAATTCGGAATTTGGAATTCGGATAGGGGCAAGATGGCAAGATGGCTAATAGTTCCTTGCCCCCCCTCATTTCCCCCGCACGCGGGGGGATGATTGCCCCCTTGCCATTCTTGCTAAACTAACTCAATATACGACATTGGCGCAGCATCGCCAAATCGTGGCCCTAATTTAACGATACGTGTATAACCACCGTTTCTATCTCTATATTTTGGGCCAATTTCATCGAAGAGTTTCTTCAATACTTCATGGTCTCTAATAGTACGCGCAACTTGCCGTCGAGCCTGTAAATCACCACGTTTAGCAAGCGTTATCAATTTTTCTGCAACATTTCTCAGTTCCTTGCTTTTGGTTAATGTTGTTTGAATACCTTCGTGTCGAAACAAAGCCACCGCTTGATTGGCAAACAATGCTTTCCGATGGCTGGTAGTAATATTCAACTTACGTCCTTTATTTCTATGGCGCATTGACTAAATACCTCATTCAATTAAAAAGTGATGAGTGATGAGTGATTATCACTTATCACTCATCACTTATCACTATCATCTAATACCATTCCGAAAGATAGTCCCATATCTGCCAGGATATCTTTGATTTCATTAAGCGATTTACGCCCAAAGTTTCTATATTTTAGCATATCCGATTCTGTCTTTGTTACCAGGTCTCTAATAGTAACAATATTAGCAGCTTCAAGGCAATTCGCTGAACGGACAGAAAGTTCCAGTTCTGCTACAGGTTTGGAAAGATATGACCTTCGTTTTTCTGCTTCTTCGTCGATTTCTTCTTCCTCTTCGACGAATGTTTCATCAAAATCGACGAACATCCGTAGATATTCAGTTAGAATATTTGCTGCTTCACTGATAGCTTCTTTAGCGGTAATGCTTCCATCAGTCCATACCTCTAAAGTCAATCTCTCAAAGTTGGTCATTTGGCCAACTCTAGTTTCATCAACATAAAAATTTGCTTTTCTTACAGGAGAAAAGGCGGCATCAATGGGAATAACCCCAATCACCTGTTGTTCTAAATTGTTGTCAGCCGGCACGTAACCTCGGCCGCTACTGGCGACCAGCTCCATGTTAAGTTTTGCGCCTCTATCAAGTGTCGCAATATGTTGGTCAGGATTGATAATCTCAACCAAATTATTGGGCTGGATATCAGCAGCAGTCACTTCACCATCGCCCTGGGCATCCAGGTATAGTGTCACCGGCTCGTTAATATTGGCTTTCAATCGAACTTGTTTAAGGTTGAGAATAATCTGTGTAATGTCTTCTACCACACCGGGGATGGTTGAAAATTCATGGTGAACTCCATCAATTTTCACCGAAATAATCGCAGTGCCAAGAAGCGAAGACAACAAAATCCGCCGCAAAGAATTTCCTAAAGTAACACCAAAACCTCTTTCGAGAGGTTCTGCTATAAATTTACCATAGTTATACGTAAGCGTTTCAAGGTCAGCGACAAGTCGCTTAGGTTTTGTAAGCTCATGCAATTTCATCTATAGTTCTACCCCCTGGGAAAATCCATAACTGTTCAGGGATTTTGGATTGATGATTGATGATTGTTGATTGTTGATTGATAGGCTACCTCAATCATCAATCAACAATCCCAAGGCAATCGACAATCGACAATCCTAAAGAAGGAATTACTTGGAATATAACTCTACAATAAGTTGCTCCTGAATAGTTGTTGGAATCTGCTCCCTTATCGGGATTGCATTAACAACTCCCTGTTTTCTGTCGAAGTCAAGACTTAACCATTCAGGAACGCCTCTTTGTTGAGCAAGTTCGAGCGCTTGTTGGATTCTGTCTATCTGCTGGCTTCTTTCCCTAATCTGAATAACATCTCCCGCTTTGATTAAATACGAAGGAATATTTACTCGTTTTCCATTCACGAGGAAATGGTTGTGGCTCACTAACTGTCTGGCTTCAGCGCGGGAGGAAGCGAAACCTAATCGGTAAACAATATTGTCCAGGCGGCTTTCTAACATTCGAAGAAGAGTTTCACCCGTAATACCTTTTTGACGTTCTGCATCTCTAAAGTAACGCTTAAACTGTTTTTCAAAGACGCCATAGATTCTTTTGGCTTTCTGTTTCTGTCTTAGTTGTCGACCGTATTCGCTATACTTAGTAGTTGACCTCCTATGTCGTTCTCCAGGAGGAGTACTTCTGCGCTCAAAAGAACATTTATTAAAACATCTTTCGCTTTTTAAAAAGAGTTTTTCTCCTTCTCTTCGACACAATCGACAAGATGGTCCTAAATATCTACCCATTCTTAATTTAAACCAATCCCTCCTTATTTTTTAGTCAAAAACCGTAAATCAAGGAGTAATGAGTAATATTTTCTTTTACTCCTTACTCCTTACTCATTATGTTTTATTGGTTGCTTAAACTCTACGTCGCTTCGGCGGGCGGCAACCATTGTGGGGAATGGAGGTAACATCCCTAAAACTGGTGACTTCCAGACCAGCGGCGCTAAGCGCCCTGATAGATGATTCACGCCCGGCCCCTGGCCCTTTAACTCTGACTTCTACTCGTTTTACACCGTTCTCCAGCGCTTTTCTCGCACATGCGTCAGCAGCCTGTTGAGCGGCAAACGGCGTGCTCTTACGTGAACCAGAAAAGCCAAGAGCACCGGCGCTTGACCAGCATATAGTATTACCATTGGTATCTGTGATAGTCACAATAGTGTTGTTAAATGTCGTTTGGATATGGGCGATACCGTGGCTAACAATCTTTTTTTCCTTCTTCTTGGTGCGCGATGGTTTTGCTTTTTGTTTCAATAATTGTCACCTCTCTTGATGGTTGATTGTTGATTGTCGATTGTTGATTGAAAGCTTTCCAATCATCAATCATCAATCGTCAATCATCAATCATCAATTAACCGGCTCTACGAGCAACTTCTTTGGCTTTTCTGCCAACCGAAATAGTCTTCGCACGCCCCTTTCTTGTTCTGGCGTTTGTACTCGTGCGTTGTCCCCTGACAGGCAAACCTCGTCGATGTCTAAGTCCGCGATAACTACCTATATCCATGAGACGTCTGATGTTCATTTCAATTTCACGTCTTAGGTCACCCTCGACCTTATAATCTCGGTCGATAATCTCGCGAAGCCTGCTAATTTCATCTTCTGTCAAATCTTGTGACTTTGTGTTAGAGGCAACCTTTGCAGTCTCAATAATATCTTTTGCATTTTTTCTTCCTATTCCATAAATATAAGTTAATGCTATATCTATTCTCTTATTACGAGGCAAATCAACGCCAGCTATTCTTGCCATGTATATAATACCTCCCTAATCTGGATTGTCGATTGTCTTTGGATTGTTAATTGTCGATTGTCGATTGATGATTGAGAGGAAATAATCTTTTCAATCAACAATCATCAATCCAGAACAATCATCAATCATCAATCCATTCATCCTTGCCTTTGCTTGTGTTTGGGGTCTGCACTACAAATTACTCGAACAACCCCTTTACGCTTAATAATTTTACATCTATCACACATTTTTTTGACAGAAGCTCGAACTTTCATAAAAACCCCCCCAGTGATGAGTAAAACTCAAAACGTGATGATGATTTAACGGCAGTTCACGAAGTAAATTGCTGAACGAAGTGAACACATTTCACTTTTCACGCATCACGTTTCATTTTTTACGGTACGTAATTCTACCTTTAGTCAGGTCATAAGGAGAAAGCTCTAATACAACTTTATCTCCAGGGAGAATTTTAATGAAGTTCATCCTCATTTTGCCGGAGATATGAGCTAATACCTTATGCCCATTGTCTAATTCCACCCTAAACATAGCATTCGGTAAAGGTTCGGTAACCGTACCTTCAACTTCTATGGCGTCAGCTTTTGGCATAAAGCAACATCACCTTTCAGTTTCAAGTAAAGAAAGAGATTTAAACGCTTGGTGTGAGTTAGATAAAGTGTGAAAAGTGAAATTGGAATATAAAATCACTCATCACTCATCACGTTTCATTCCTCCTGGTATAATTCACACCAAACGTTTAACTATATCTTCGTGAATCACTTTTACTTCTCTATCACCATTGATAGAGATAAGTTTTCCTTTTTCTTGGTAGTAGTGGATGAGAGGAGTTGTTTGTACCATGTAGACTTGTAGCCGTTTTTTTATAGCTTCGGGTTTATCATCATCCCTCTGATAAAGAGTTTCACCGCAATCGTCACAAATTCCAGTTGTTTTCGGCGGTAAGTAAACAACATGGTAAATTCGGTTGCACCTTTTACACATTCTACGACCAGATAGCCGTTCTATAACAACTTCATCCTTTAAATCTATATTAATAACCGCGCGTAGTGAATACCCAAGAGAGTTTAACAGTGAATCTAACGCTTCTGCTTGTGCCACTGTACGTGGAAATCCGTCCAGGATAAATCCACGCTCGCAGTCAGGTTTAATAAGCCGGGATTTCACCATTGCGATTACAAGCTCATCTGGCACCAAAGCACCTTCGTCCATATATTTCTTAGCTTTTAAGCCTAATTCTTCTTGTGCTTCAATAGATTGGCGCAAAATATCCCCGGTGGATATTGAAGGGATATCATATTTTTCGGATAACAAAGAGGCTTGAGTGCCTTTGCCTGACCCAGGCGGACCGAGAAGTATCAATCTCATGTAAATTACCCCAATAAAGATAGTTATGCAATAACTTAATCATTGCCTTCTGTCGCTCTTTACTTTTTTCCTCTTATTTCTTATGATGGAACTTTTCTCTTCCTCTTATTTCTTTTTGTCAACTTTTTCTCTTCCAATTATTTCTTTTGATCAAACTTTTCTTTCTTAAAGAAAAGTTTGGAAGAAAAAGTTGGAAGAAAAGTTTGGTTACCTACCACGGCGACCTCTCAGCTTTGTTCCTTTCAAAAAGCCATCATAATGTCGTGATACCAGATAAGATTCTATTTGATTCATCGTATCTAACATAACACCTACGACAATTAGAACTGACGCGCCACTAATACCAGCCTGCACACCTAATTTCTTTTGAAGGAGGGCGGGCAAAACGGCAATAGCAGCAAGGAATATTGCCCCAGGCAAAGTGATTCTGTCCAGTATTTTTTCAATATACTGCGCGGTTGCTTTACCAGGTCTGATGCCGGGGATGTATCCACCGGACTTTCTCAGATTGTCAGCCCAATCGACAGGGTTGATTTGCACTGCGGTGTAGAAATAGGTGAAGAATATTATGAGCAGTGCATAAGCCGGCCAATAAATCCAGGGCGAATAGACTTTAAGCACAATACTTTGAAGAAATTCGCTTGGGATAAAAGTTACAAGCGTCTGTGGAAATGAAATCAACGTGACTGCAAATATAATTGGAATCATTCCCGCAGCGTTAACTCGCAATGGAATATGGTTTGCCTGTCCACCGTAAATTCTTCTGCCGACGATTCGTCTGGAGTGTTGCACGGGAATTTTCCTGACAGCCAATGTGATATAGATAGTTCCCATAACAGCTATAATAACAAGTGCGATAAAGAAAACCACTTCAATTAATCCCATTTGTTGGTCGCCTTCAGTAGTCAACGAAGTATACAGTGAGCTGATAGCACTGGGAACACTAGCAACGATTCCGGCAGTAATAATCAAAGAGATTCCGTTGCCAATGCCGCGTTCGGTAATCTGTTCGCCAAGCCACATAATAAAAGCTGTTCCCGCTGCTAATGTAACTACAGCTAAAAAATGAAATTGCCAATCGGGAATAGTTGGCCTCACGATTGAACCTGTAAAGCCCAATCCCAAGCTGGCTGGATTTTTCAACATGAAGCTAATTCCTATTCCCTGGACAGCAGCCAGAACAACTGTCCCATATCGGGTATACTGTGTAATCTTCTTTCTGCCATCGGGTTCCTTTGAAAGCCGTTCAAGATAGGGAACGACAACAGTTAGCAACTGCAGAATAATTGACGAACTGATATAAGGTTGGATGCCCAAAGCAAATATGGTCATGTTGCTTAACGCGCCGCCGGAAAATAAATCGACAAAACCTATTAAACCAACCTTGCCCATTAAATTGTCAAAGAATGCAGATACAGCTTCGTTATCAATACCGGGAATAGTTATATGTGCTCCAGCCCTATAGACAATCAACAGAAGCGCGGTAAATATAATCCGTTTTCGGAGTTCCGTAATTTTAAGCGCATTTCTAAAAGCGTTAATCATCAGATTTCTTCCCTTCCTCAGTGTTTGGATTGATGATTGATGATTGTTGATTGATGATGGAAAAACTTTTCGAGAACCATAGTCTTTCAATCGACAATCAACAATCGACAATCCAGGGTCAGATTTTCTCCACTTGTCCACCTGCGGCTACAATTTTAGTCGTGGCGGATTTCGAAAAGCGGTGAGCTTGCACTTTCAACCGCTTCGTCAATTCCCCATCACCTAATACTTTAATTTTTGCGCTCTTCTTATTTATTATGCCGGAGTTTCTGAGAAGCTCAAGTGTTACAGTTGTATCATCATCAAATCTATTAAGACTTTCGATATTGAGAATATGATATTCTTGCCTGAAGGGATTATTAAATCCACGTTTCGGCATTCTACGAGAGAGCGGCATCTGTCCACCTTCAAACCAGGGCGGGCTACCGCTACCCGTTCGGGATTTTTGTCCCTTCGCCCCTCGTCCACAGGTTTTGCCTAATCCTGAAGCTTCACCACGTCCAACTCGTTTTCTCTTGCGAAGAGAACCTTTAGGGGGTTTTAGTTCATTAAGTTTCATTTTTCCTTACTCCAGTTTAGAATCTCCTCGACTGTTTTCCCGCGTAATTTGGCTACATCTTCTGCGCTTTTTAATTGTTTTAGTGCATCAACAACAGCCCAGGCAACATTAATTTTATTGCGTGCGCCAAAGCATTTGCTTAAAATATCGCGAACTCCAGCGACTTCAAGGATAACCTTAACAGAACTCCCAGCGATAATGCCAGTACCAGGGGAAGCCGGTTTTAACAATACTCTGGTAGAACAAGCATGACCAACTATTTCGTGTGGAATTGTTCCATCCACCACAGGAACTTTGAACATATTTTTTTTCGCGGCTTGCTCACTTTTCCCGATAGCTGCTGGAATTTCATTGGCTTTACCAAAGCCGACTCCAATTGTTCCCGTTCCATCTCCTACTGCGGAGAGGGCATTAAAACTGAGGACTCGGCCGCCTTTTCTAACGCGATAAACTCGGTTAATATCTATGACGCGTGTCTCTAGTTCCTCTTCTTGTTCCTCTAAATCAACATTTCTCAAGGTATTTTCTCCTTCGGAAAGTGATGAGTGATGAGTGATAAGTGATACATCACTCATCACTCTATTAGAATTGCAACCCAGCCTCTCGCGCTGCTTCAGCTAATGCTTTCACTCTGCCATGGTAGATATAGCCACCTCTATCAAACACAACATTTTTAATGTCTTTTTCCAAAGCTTTCTTAGCCAGAAATTCTCCTACCATTTTAGATGCAGTTATATTTCCGCCATGTTGAATTTGTTCTTTGATTTCAGGTGAAAGAGTACAACTTGATACGAGAGTAACCCCTTCTTCATCATTAATAATCTGAGCATAAATATGTTTCAGACTTTTAAAAACACTTAATCGCGGTCTTTCTTTTGTTCCGGAAATTTTCTTTCTAATCCGATGGTGTCTTTTGAGTCTAGCATCTTGTTTTTCCAACTTTGAACTCAAGTTATTTCCTCCCGATATCGGAATTTTTCTTTTCTTTTGATCAAACTTTTCTTTTCTTTTCCTAAGTAAGTTTGGAAGAAAAGTTTGCATTCAGCATCCCACATTCTAAACAGTGGCTTTTGTATTTCTCATTCTAACACGCTCACCCTCGTACCTGATTCCTTTACATGGTTTATAGTAATCTGGCTTTTTAATCCGTCTTATAGTAGCTGCCACCTCACCGACTAATTCTTTATCTATTCCTCTAACGATGATGGGAACCTCAGTCAATCTTTCAACAACTTCTTCTCGTTCAAGGCTTAGAGATATGCCTTCTGGAGCAGTGTATGTTACAAGATGTGAAAAGAAAACTTTATCCTTCAAGGTGAGCTTATTATTCTGTACCTGTATAATATCTCTCCCTATACTTATCAAGCGGAGACGTTTTTCAAATCCAGTTGTAACTCCTATAACCATATTGCTAATCAGCGCTCGAGTTAAGCCGTGTAAGGCTTTACTTTGTCTGCTATTATTGGAACGAGTCACCACAATTTCACTATCCTTTAGGGCCACATTAACAGTCGAGGGAATCTTTTTAACGAGCTTTCCTTTAGGTCCCTCAAGAGTTATATTGTCTTGCTCTAAGGTTACTTTAACGCCAGTGGGTAAATATATTGGTATTTTTCCTACTCGAGACATAATTTCATCTCCTTCCAGTGATGAGTGAACTGAGTAATTTCTCACTTATCACTTACGACGATTGAAACATGATGCGTGATACGTGAGTATTAAATCATCTATCACGATTCACTTTCCTCTAAATCACCAAACATGACAGAGCAATTCTCCACCTACACCGGCTTTTCTACATTGAGCCCCGGTCATAATACCTTGAGAGGTTGACAAAATAGAAATGCCTAATCCTCCCAAAACTCTTGAAAGTTGCTCTTCTCTAACGTAGACTCGGCGCCCTGGTTTGCTAATTCGCTTGATTTGCGTGATAACTTTTTCCTTGTTTTCCCCATATTTGAGATATACGCGCAAGATTCCTTGTTTACTACCTTCTATAAAACGATAATTTCTAATGTACCCCTCTTCATATAGAATTCTTGCTATTTGCTCTTTAAATTTAGATGCAGGAATCTCAACTCTTTCATGGCCAACCATATTAGCATTTCTAATTCTGGTTAGCATATCTGCAATAGGATCAGTCATTGACATCTTTTTGTCTCCTATCTTTGGATTGATGATTGATGATTGATGATTGTCGAATGAATCTTTTCAATCAACAATCGACAATCAACAATTACCAATCACCAGCTTGATTTTGTAATTCCCGGTACTTTTCCCGCTCGCGCTAACATTCTGAAGCAGATTCGGCACATCTCGAACTTTCGTAGATATCCCCTTCGTCGGCCACAAATACGGCATCGATTATATTTGCGTACTTTAAATTTGGGTTCCCGCTTTTGTTTTATTATCAAAGCCTTCTTCGCCAAAACTATTTCCCTCCGATGCTTGTTAAATCGACGGACGTCCCGACTTGTCGGGAGAAATTCCCCCTGCCCCCCTTTTCCCCTCCTTTGGAGGGGCAGAGGTGGGTAGGGTGGGACCGAACCAGTTCGGGCTTCCGACTTTCCGAAAATTCTCAGTTAAATGCAGCTTATTCTCTAAAAGGCATTCCCATAAGACGCAACAATTCTCGGGCTTCCTCGTCCGTTTTAGCAGTAGTAGCGATGGTAACATTCATTCCTCGGATTTCACTAACCTGGTCATATTCAATTTCTGGGAAAATTATCTGCTCCTGTAGTCCCAAGGAGTAATTACCACGTCCATCGAAGGAATTCGGATTGACGCCTCTGAAGTCGCGTATTTGTGGGAGTGTTACATTTACAAGTTTATTTAAGAATTCGTACATTTGAGCTTTACGCAGAGTAACTTTACAACCAACAGACATTCCCGCCCGAACTTTAAAAGCAGAAATTGATTTCTTCGCACGGGTGATGACTGCCTTTTGACCCGATATCCGCGTTAAATCTTCAACAGCATGGTCTAAAAGACCAGGATTTTGAGTAGCAGCGCCGACTCCCATATTCAAACAAATTTTTTCCAGTTTAGGAATCTCCATTATGTTCTTATAATTAAAGCGCTGCTGCATTGCCGGAACAACTTCTTTGCGGTAAAATTCTTCATACGGACTCATATGATTACTACTCTCTTTCTAATTGGCAAGATGGCAAGGTGGCAAGACGGCAATTATCTTTTTCCCCCTTTGCCGTCTTGCCGTTTAACCGTTTACCCAATTAATCTCTCTCTGCAACTTCTCCACATTTCCTGCAAACCCTAACTCTAAATCCGGTTTCCAGCTTGCGTCGAAGCGTGCGCGTTGCTTTGTTACATCTAGGGCAAATTAATTTAAGATTTGAAACGTGGATAGAACCTTCTCTTTCGATTCGGCCACTCTGTCCTTGTGGAGTTGTACGTCGCAGGTGCTTTATTATCATATTGACACCTTCGACTATAGCTCTATCTTTCTCAGGAATCAGGTGTAAGATAATTCCTGTTTTACCCTTATCTTTTCCACTCAGGACATAAACTTCGTCGCCATTTTTTACATGGAACTTTTTTTTGTATGTTGTTAAATTTTCTCTTTTAGCCACGTTTGCCTCCTACCGATTGTCGATTGTCGATTGTCGATTGATGATTGCATTTTCAATCAACAATCAACAATCATCAATCCTAAATAACCTCTGGCGCTAATGAAATAATGCGCGTAAATTGTTTATCTCTTAACTCGCGAGCGACGGGACCAAAAATACGGGTTCCGCGCGGTTGCTTTTGGTCATCTATTATTACGGCATCATTTGCATCAAACTTTATATATGAGCCATCTGGACGTCTGTATTCTTTTGCGGTGCGCACAATAACAGCCTGTACTACCTCGCCCTTCTTAATAGAACTAGTGGGGGTTGATTCTTTAACTGACACCGTAACAATATCTCCTATTTGCGCGTATTTTCTATGAGTTCCACCTAGAACTCCTATGCACATAACTTTTTTAACGCCAGTATTGTCAGCAACATTTAGAATGGTATATTTTTGAATCATCTTTTTCCTTTAATAAACCCGTTTTCTATGAGAAAACGGGTTTATGGTTAAAAGTTACACTGCCTTTTTGACAATTTCACAAACTCTCCAACGCTTGTGACGACTTAAAGGCCGAGTTTCGATAATGTTTACAGTATCACCTATCTGACATTGATTATTCTCGTCATGAACTAGTACCTTTGAATTTCTTCTGATAGATTTCTTATATATTGGATGTCGTAAAATACGCTGTACAGAAACTACCACTGTTTTATCCATTTTATTACTGGTAACAATACCAGTCCGCGTTTTCCTTTTGCCTTTTTGGGTTTCCAAAGGCCACCTCCATGGTCTACTTTTTCATCTCTTTTTCTCTGAGAACAGTTTTGATTCGGGCGATATCTTTTCTAGTTTTTTTTAATACTGTCGTATCTTCGAGTTGCCCTAAAATTTGTTGGAATTTCAGTCCGAATAATTCATCCTTCAAATCATTCAGTGTTTGTTTTAATTCATCATCAGAACGCGTTCTTAATTCAACTGCAGTCATAATCAATCACCACCTGTACGGGCGACAAATTTAGTTTTAATCGGCAGTTTATGAGCAGCTATTCTCATTGCCTCTTTAGCGAGTTCCAGCGGCACACCTGCTATTTCATACAATACCCGTCCGGGTTTAATCACTGCAACCCAATGGTCTGGAGCGCCTTTTCCACTTCCCATGCGCGTTTCAGCAGGTTTTTTCGTTACAGGCTTGTCAGGAAAAAGGTTAATCCAGACTTTTCCACCACGTTTAATATGTCGGGTCATTCCAATTCTCGCCGCTTCGATTTGGCGGTCAGTAATCCAACCTGGTTCCAAAGCTTGCAAGCCATATTCTCCGAAGGAAACTTCAGAACCTCGATAGGATTTTCCTCTCATTGTTCCGCGTTGAACTTTACGGTATTTTACTCTTTTAGGCATTAACATTTCTACTACTCCTAAGTTTAGTAACCTATTTTACTTTGTAAACCACAGACATTTATTCCTGGGGCGGATTTCTTCTGGGTCTATTCTCTCCAGACCGCGTTGGAGCAGGTCGTCCACCAGTCGGTCTTCTTTCTCTCCTACCCGTTTCCCGTCTACCATCAGTCGGTCTTCTTTCCGCCCTATCTGTTCTTTGTCTTGGACGTCTATCTCTTACTGGTTGTTCGCCTGATGGTCTTCTCTCTCTTCTTTTTTCTCTTCGAGGAGGTTCTACGGCGCTCTCCTGAGTTTCTCGTGCTCTGCTACTTAGATCTATACGTTGCCCGGTCTCAAGTGTGGAAAATCCAACAGTAGGTTTCTCTTCCTTGATTTCAGGTTTTCCAATAATTTCACCTTTAAAAATCCATGCTTTAACCCCAATTTTACCGTACGTTGTATTAGCTTCAGCAAATCCATAATCTATATTTGCTCTCAAGGTTCCTAAAGGAACTCTACCCGCCAACTCTTTTTCTTTTCGCGCCATTTCTATTCCACCTAATCTCCCACCACAAAGAATTTTAATACCTTCAGCGCCCATCCGCACCGCCGCTGCGACTGCCTTTTTCATCGCGACTTTATGAGCCGCGCGGCGTTCTAATTGGAGTGCAATGCCTTCAGCAACTAACTGAGCATCCAATTCTGGACGTTTAATTTCTTCGATGACAATCCGAACACTTTTACCTATCAAGCGTTCCAGGTCCGCAGTCAATTTTTCGACTTCAGTCCCCCGTCGACCAATCACAATGCCTGGGCGCGCGGTATAAATATGAACGACACATTTATCAGGATATCTCTCAATTTCAACTTTGGAGATACCAGCGCGAAATAGTTGTTCTTTTATATAACTCTGAATTTTAAGGTCTTCATGTAACCAATTAGCATATTCTTTTTCACCATACCATTTTGAGTCCCAGGTTTCAATAATTCCTAAGCGTAATCCACGCGGGTGTGTTTTTTGTCCCACAAATACCTCCTTGTTAAATTTAAAGAGTTACTCATTTTCCTCCCTCTTTTCGTCAATAATCACAGTAATATGTGACCTTCTACGGCGAATTCGATAAGCCATACCTCTCGCTCTAGCGCGAAACCATTTTCTTGTCATACCTTCATCAATAAATATTTTTTTGACGTATAATCTAGATTCATCAATATTTGGATCTTCTCGACGAGCATTTGCAGCAGCAGAGTGAATTAATTTATCAATCATGCCAGCCGCGGCTTTGTGTGTAAAAGCCAGAACATCAAGAGCATCTTCAACAAATTTATTCCGGACCAGGTCAGCTACTAATCGAGCTTTCCTTGGAGCAACAGGTAAATTCCGCCCAACTGCTCTTGCTTCCATCCTCAAGCCTCCTGAATACAAAATGAATTATTCTTATTTGTTTAAATTCCTCTTATCAAACTTTTTCTTTTTCGAAAAGAAAAAGTTTGGAAGAAAAATGTTGTACTTCTGAATACCTAAGGTTTAGCTCTGCGTTCCCGTTGTTGTTCACCTGCTACCCTTCCCCCATGTCCTCTAAAAATTCGCGTCGGGGCAAATTCACCTAATTTATGTCCCACCATATTTTCCGTAACCAGAACAGGCATCAGGCGTCTACCATTATGAACCAGGAAGGTGTGACCTATAAAATCAGGGGTTATCATTGACCTACGCGACCATGTTTTTATTACTCGTTTTTCCCCTGTTCTATTTAGCGTTTCAACCTTTTTTAACAATTTGTCGTCTACATACGGTCCTTTTTTCACCGAACGAGGCATAAGTTTTCTCTCACTCCTTTCTTGAAACCGCGGCCGCAGGCAATAGTCTAAACCTGAAGACGGGTTTACTGGGTTTCGATACGGCACTTCGTGCCGACTCAACCCAAGCGTAAACCACGAACATCATTTTTTCCTCTTGCTTATAATATATTTATCCGAAACTTTACTTCTTCTTCGAGTTTTATACCCTTTTGTTGGTACTCCCCAGGGAGTTACAGGGTGCCTGCCTCCGGAGCTTTTACCTTCGCCACCACCAAGAGGATGGTCGACGGGATTCATTGCGACTCCACGGACCTTAGGACGTTTCCCTAACCACCTTGACCGACCTGCTTTGCCAATAACAATACTTTCATGTTCCACATTTCCCACTTGCCCAATAGTTGCCATACAATCAACAGGTACTAATCTAACTTCACCTGAAGGAAGTTTGATATGAGCAAATCGTCCTTCTCGGGCAATCAGTTGTGCTGAAGCGCCTGCGCTACGCACCATGCGAGCGCCGTTACCGGGGATTAACTCCAGATTATGGACAAAAGTACCCAATGGTATATTAGCAAGCGGAAGAGTATTACCAACCTTAATTTCAGCATTGGGGCCAGAATTTAATTCATCACCCACCTGCAATCCCAGGGGAGCAATGATGTACCGCTTTTCTCCATCCGCATAATGTAACAAAGCGATTCGACTAGTTCGATTCGGGTCATATTCAATAGAAGTGACTTTCGCTGGCACACCATGTTTATCTCGCTTAAAATCTATTATTCTATATTTGCGTTTATGTCCCCCACCACGATGCCGCATAGTTACCCGACCATTAGAATTTCTACCACCGGTACTGTTTTTACTACGCAATAACGATTTCTCCGGGGTACTGGTGGTAATCTCATCAAAAGTATAACCCGTCATGAATCGTCTACCGGGTGTTGTCGGGGACATATTCTTAATGCCCAATTTTTAACTCCTTCCTTATAGGGGCAAGATGGCTAAACGGCAAAACGGCTAAACGGTTTTGCCCTCTTGTCATTTGCTTATATTCCCTCATAACGTGAAATTGTCGTTCCTTCCTCAAGGCTAATAATTGCTTTTTTCCGGTCTGGCCGTCTGCCTTGTTTATACCGCCAGAGGTGCCCTTTAGTTTTTCCTTTAACCTTTATTACATTTATTTGGGTTATTTTTCCTTTTATTTCAGGAAAGATTTGCTCAAGGGCATACCGTATTTCAACTTTATTAGCTTTGGCATCGACCTCGAAAGTATATTTGGGGATTTCTCTCCTTATAGTAGAATCGTAAGCTCTTGTGTATTTATCCCTCAGAATTGTACTTTTTTCGGTAATCGTTGGTCTCTTTACAATAGAATATGGGTTTTTCATTAAACCAGAACCTCCTCGCGCAATATTACGGTTTTACCCATCCTCCGTATCGTGTGCGTTGGACTCATCAGTGCCTCTACTAATTGAAGCTTTGATGAGCACAAGGCACACAAAAAGCAAATGCGATAATCGTTCCGATGGCAACATTAATAGAATAATCTTTCTGTTTCTGTTGGTTATATTGATTAATCAAAGCATATAATTGTTTGACATCAAGATAGAGAATGAGAAGCGCATCATCAATCTGAGTTTTATCTCCCGCTGTAGTTTGCACACTTGCCCCCTTACTAAAGTTAGGGAGTTGTATTCCTTTTATTAATTCTCTCAAGCGTAGTACACTGTCGCAGCGAATTGACTATTGATTTTTTCAAATGTCACAGCGAGGTGATTATTGATTCTCTCAAAACTGATTTGTCCTCTTTTATCAATTCTACTGGCATAAAAAATGGCGTAGATTCCACTAAAAACACCTATTATACTTGCAATATTGGCAATCAGATTGATAATATCTATCATATTTCCCTGCACCCCTCACCTGAATTCACCATTTAACTTCAGGTTGTTGTGTCGAGATTTCCTTGGTTGTTTATCCTATTCTGAAACTTTTCCTCAAATTTTTGAGCCGCTGCTTGAGTCATCAGAAGCTTATCATGCCATAGAATGTCGTATGTATTCAATAAGTTCCAGGTACATACGTTTACCTGTGGAATATTACGCGCAGAATAGTAAACATTTTTATTATCAGCATCCAAAACAATCAAAATTTTTCCATCCAAGCCAAGGTTTTGAAGCAAACCCACCATTTCTTTGGTTTTGGGTTTTTCAATAGTTATATCATCAATAATAGTGACATTATTACTTTGAAATTTATCTGCTAAAGCAGAAAGTACTGCGAGTCGGCGGACTTTCTTGGGAGTAGATTGCCTGAAGCTTCGGGGTTTGGGACCAAAAGCCACACCACCATGCACCCGTGTGGGTGAGTTTTTATCGCCCACGCGCGCTCTACCGGTGCCTTTCTGTCGATATAGCTTACGGCCGCTTCCAGCAACTTCAGAGCGTTTTTTAGTTGAAGCAGTACCCGACCTCATATTTGCAAGCTGCGCGACAACAACTTGATGAAGGACGTTTTTATTTACTTGGGCGTTTACAAAATCCTCTGCCATCTCCAAATTTCCCACTACCTCGCCGTTGCGGCTCAATACATTTACCATTGCCATATTGATTATCCCCTTTTCATCTTATTCGCCAGAGACCCGTTTTCTCCGAGAAAACGGGTCTCTTATCTATTCACTTTTTAACTGCTTTTCTAATAATTAAAAGGCCATTATTAGGACCTGGGACAGTACCGCGGAGCACCAGTAAATTACGTTCCTTGTCAGATTTTATGACTTTCAAATTTTGTACTGTTATTTGCTTTCCACCATAACGACCTGCCATTCGCTGCCCTTTCCAAACTCTGGAGGGAAAAGAACTTGCTCCTATTGAACCAACGCGCCGCAGGTCTTTTTCACCGCCATGTGATTTTTTACCGCCTTTGAAGCCCCAACGTTTTACCGCACCGGCGAAACCTCGCCCTTTAGAAGTACTGGTGACATCTACCAAATCCCCCTCGGAGAAAATGCCTACATTGATAGCTTCCCCCAAAGTCAAATTTTCTATATTATCAGTCTTTATTTCTCTAAGGAAGCGAGGGCCATACCACCTTCTTGGCTGATGTTCGTCAGCTTCAATTTCCTTGATAACATTAGATTTAGCAAGGTGTCCACGTTCTGGATTATTTATAACGTTTTTGCGTTTAGTACCAGTATTCGCGCGTTTTTGCCCGAAGCCAAGTTGGATAGCATTGTAGCAGTCTTTATCTTGAGTTTTAATCTGTGTAATCGGACAAGGTGTAGCCTCAACGACAGTCACAGGAATGGATTCACCACTCTCGCTAAAAACACGCGTCATCCCAATCTTTCTACCTAATATTCCATCACTCATAATTATTCATCCTATACATGATAAATGATAAAAGGGTAAAGCATGTTTCAAATCTTCTCAAAAATTAGTTGACAAAGTGGCAAAGGGGCAAGAGGGCAAGGAGGCAAGGGGGCAAAGAACTATTAGCCATCTTGCCATCTTACCGTCTGCCGAAATGTAAACTATTTTCTGAAACATGCTTACTACAACCACCCAGTTTATAATAATTTAATTTTTACATCGACTCCCGAGGGTAAATCAAGTCGCATTAAAGCATCCACGGTTTTGGGAGTTGTTTCAAGAATGTCCAGCATTCGTTTGTGTATTCGCATTTCAAACTGTTCCCTAGATTTTTTATCAATGTTAGTAGAACGCTGAACCGTATAGACTGTTTTATCCGTGGGAAGTGGAATTGGTCCTGAGACAACAGCACCGGTTCCCTTCGCTTGCTCTAATATTTGCTTCACAGAATGGTCTAAAAGTCGATGGTCATAACCTTTTAATTTAATTCTTATCTTTTGATTATTCATCAGCACCACCGTTGTCAATTCATTATTTTACATTTTACGTATTACGTTTTACGTTTCACGCATTATCTTTACCACCAAAATACGAGCACTGAAAACTATTGCTATTCAAGGATCTTTGATACGACCCCTGCTCCTACGGTATGCCCACCTTCACGGATCGCGAAACGTAACTCCTCCTCTAAGGCGATGGGCGTGATTAATTCCACGGTGATGGTGATATTATCACCTGGCATGATCATTTCAACGCCTTGGGGCAAATTCATCACACCGGTGACATCCGTCGTCCGAAAATAGAACTGCGGACGATAACCATCAAAGAAAGGTGTCCAACGACCACCTTCCTCTTTCGACAGGATGTAAATCTCGGCTTCAAAGCGCGTGTGCGGCGTGATGCTACCAGGAGCGGCCACGACCATGCCACGCTCGATATCCTTACGGTCAATACCACGCAGCAGAACCCCGACGTTATCACCGGCTTGACCTTCGTCTAAGCTTTTGCGGAACATCTCAACGCCGGTCACCACCGTTTGACGCGTCTCGTGAATGCCGACGATATCTACGGTCTCACCCATTTTCACGCGACCACGTTCGACCCGACCGGTGGCGACCGTTCCACGACCAGTTATCGAAAACACATCCTCTACTGCCATCATGAAGGGACGGTCGACATCTCTCACCGGTGTTGGAATGTAGTTATCAACGGCATCCATCAAATCTAAGATGCAGTGCGCTTCTGGTGCCGCGGGGTCGCCACTTTCCAGAGCGCGCAAGGCGGAACCGATAATCACCGGCACCTCATCGCCGGGGAACTCATGTTCACTGAGTAACTCCCGCACTTCCAATTCCACCAGTTCCAGTAGTTCGGGGTCATCGACCATATCCGCTTTGTTGAGGAACACCACAATATAAGGCACATTCACCTGACGCGCTAACAGCACGTGTTCATGGGTCTGGGGCATGGGGCCGTCAGCGGCGGAGACGACCAGAACAGCGCCATCCATCTGGGCGGCGCCGGTAATCATATTCTTGATATAGTCCGCATGTCCGGGGCAGTCCACATGGGCATAGTGTCGTTTGGCAGTCTGATATTCGATGTGTGAGACGGCGATTGTCAGCCCGCGTTCCTTTTCTTCTGGGGCTTTATCAATCTGGTCATACGGAATATAATCGCAATAGCCCTTCTTGGAGAGAATCAGGGTAATCGCGGCAGTCAGAGTCGTCTTGCCATGGTCAACATGCCCGATGGTGCCTACATTGACATGCGGTTTGGTCCGTTCAAATTTCGCTCTTCCCATATTAAAATATTCTCCTATCGTGTCATATTTTATAAAGCCCACGACCAGAATTGAACTGGTGACTTCCACCTTACCAAGGTGGCGTTCTGCCTGCTGAACTACGTGGGCATAAACTTAATAGGTATGGCGTTTAAGCATTTCATCACACCATGATAATATCTTTGCTAATAATTTTGTGTTGCTTACACTTATCGTATAAGTTCCATACCAAAAGTTCCGTTATTATTCGGCAGTAACCCTTCTTCAAGCTCACGAAAACAACCGGGCCACCGACACTCGAAAACCTAGAAGTAGGGGTGACGTTAGTTCATCAAAATGCTGAAGCGTCGCCACCAATTGGAGCATCGCTTCCTTGCGGCGATAGACAGCCACCGTTTGTATACGCCAGTCGACAATCCAATACTCAAGGACACCCTGGATGGAGTAAAGCTTCAACTTGGTCACCAGGTCGCGCTGCTCGTTGCGAAGACCTGGCGACAGCACCTCCACCACCAGTTCAGGCGTGCCGTGCAGGTGTCCGTCTTCTTTAAGAATCACTGCCAGTCGCTCTTTACTTGCCCAGACCACATCAGGAGCCACATCATCAGCGTCCGTAAAAATGACTCCAGGAGCCTGGACGACCTGCCCCATATCTCGTTTACGATTCCAGTCCCCTAATTCTATTACAATATTGGTACATGCCTGCTGATGATACCAATGAGGTTGCCGTTCCACAAATAATTCTCCGTTGATAATCTCATACCGCTTCCCATTGTCGGGAAAATAGTCCAAATCAGCGCTTGTCCAACGCACCGGCTGATACGCCTGAAACGTTGGCGCGCCTATCAAGAAAGTTCTTTCCTCATCTTTCTGTGCGCTCATATATCTAACCTAATTTGCTACCAGATAACCTAAATTTGAGTAAGTTGGAGCGGGAGACGGGGCTCGAACCCGCGACAATCAGCTTGGAAGGCTGACGCTCTACCAACTGAGCTACTCCCGCCTGGATGTGAAAATTGGTGGGGAGGGAAGGATTTGAACCTTCGAAGCATTCCGCAGTAGATTTACAGTCTACCCCCGTTGGCCACTAGGGAACCTCCCCACTCATGGAGCTGGCGAGAGGATTCGAACCCCCAACTACTTGATTACAAATCAAGCGTTCTACCATTGAACTACGCCAGCACTCTCCTCGCAATTCAAAGAATAAAGTTACTTATCTTGAATTACACAAGACTTTAAAGTGTAGTCAGTAATTATACAACTAACAGGATGATTTGTCAAGTATTTTTTTTCATTTTTCGCGGATTATGCAAAAAAATTTACTTTATTCCTTATTGAATTTATCTATCGTAGTCCCCAGAAATTCTTGACGTGAATAATAATCTATGGTACAATAAATTTTGTCAGTTCGTAGGATTTGAACAGGAGCGGTCCATTGAATCTTGAATCTTTATTAGAACGAATATCAGAAGATGAAAAAGTAGCGTGTGAGGAACGATTATACATTTTTCTTTAACCTCCGGCATCGGTTACCAGGTAGTAGCTAACCTCCGTTGCGAATCGCATTTGGATGAGCTATCATTTAGAGATATTGTGCAGGAGCTTCTACAGGCTGCTACCGAACCAGAGGAATTGAAAGAAGTGTATATTAAAAAATGCCAACTGCACATCCTCAAGGGTGGTGCCATCCCAAAGCCCTGGCCATTGTATTTTGGCCGGGTTGTAACTCCTAAAAGCCTCTATCAAATGAAAAAGGTGAAGATTTGTTTCTCTTTGTCTATGCGCTGCCAGCCGACGTAGAACCACTTTTTCCTACAATAGCTGATGCGCAATGGCGCTTGCTGTTCCGCCCTGCTCCACCCGGCGCAAAATGGGGATTAACTATGCCCTGGTCTGAAATCGACACAGAAAAGCCTCGACCAGAGATAGTATATAAACCAATTAATGGCGCATGTTTAACCAAACCAATAGAGATTAGGCGGGCGAGGAAATAACAATGACTAAAATTAAAGTAACTGACATTGGCGAAATCGATGTCAAATCCATCGAAAGTTTATCTTATGACGAACTCAAAGAGTGGATAAAATGCTGTTTGCTCGGCAAAGATACACAGATTTCCGATAACTTTCGTCAGGACAATGGCCCGTATTATATCATATATCTGCTTTATCCTAAATTCAATTTTTGCAGATGAGGGCTATACTGATTAACCAAATAATGAGGAGGAAATAATGAATCGAATCAACCAATCTGTTTGTTTCGGTAATTTTTTGCGCGGTGGTATCACGCCAGAACATTTAATTAGTGATGCGGCTAAAATTGGCTTTGCTTCTATTGAGATGTTGCCGCAGGAACATTGGCCATTGGTTAAGGAGCATGGCATGCGTATTGCCATCATCGGTGGACACGGTACGCTCACCAATGGTCTTAATAAACGCGAGAATCATGACCGCATCGAACAGGAATTGCTTGCCAAAATTGAACTTGCCGCAAAGAACGACATTCCTGGTTTAATCTGCTTTTCTGGCAACCGCGAGGGTTTATCAGATGAGAAAGGTATCAACACTACTGCTGAAGGATTGAGCCGCGTCGCAAAAGCGGCTGAAGAGAAGGGCGTCAATCTCTGTCTCGAATTGCTCAACAGCAAGGTGAACCATCCGGATTACCAATGCGACCATACAGTTTGGGGCGTAGAAGTGTGTAAGCGTGTCAATTCCCCACGGGTCAAATTGCTCTACGACATCTATCACATGCAGATTATGGAAGGCGACCTTATTCGCACTATCACGGAAAACATCCAGTACATTGGACATTTTCACACCGCCGGTAATCCCGGTCGCCGCGACATGGACGACCAGCAGGAAATTTACTATCCGCCGATAATGCGCGCGATTGCCGCGACTGGCTATGACCTTTACGTTGGTCATGAATTTAGCCCCAAAGGAGACCCAATCGAAGCATTGTGGACAGCGTTTAAACTTTGTGATGTGAATGTGTAGTGCCTGGAGGTAATTTTCAAAAATAAAATTGCGCTATTGCAGTAGTAGTAACGACTTCAGTCGTTTTTCGCGAGTAAACGACTAATGGTCGTTACTACAATTATGTATATCAGTTTCGAAGACTTAGGAAGTCTACATTAGGAAAATAACAATGACTTTTTCGATTGATACTTATGACAGAAAATATCTCGAAGGCATGACAGCTCTCTACAACTCCGAAACCGCTTTCGAACCGTACATCGCCCCACTCAATACGGTGAGATTTGTGGAATTGGTCGAAAAGAAGTCGTACTTCGACCCGGCTGGTCTCTTCGTTGCTCTTGAGTCTGGAAAAGTTGTCGGTTGGATTCACGCTTGTGTGGCCCCGGGTTCCGAAGGGCATCACAATCCTGAGAATAAGATTCCGCGCATTCGGATGTTAATCTATCCGCGCGACCGGCTCAAAGTTGGCAATGCTTTGGTTTCTGAAGCAACCGCCTGGTTGAAAAAATCTGGGCAGAGACAATTTCTTGCGATACACGCGCAGATGGGCTATCCATTCTACCGTGGTCTCTGGCTCGGCGGCGAGCCGATGTGCCCAACGACGATGCCTCATGTGCTGGTTGCTCTTGAAGTCGGCGGCTACAAGATTACCCAGGAGTCGGTGTGCATGGTCACTGAAATGGCTTCGCCACCACAAGAAGTCAGTGCCAACCTGAAGGTCGAGTTCATCGAGTCCGAAGCCGAAATGAAACACGAGCCGATGCGGGAGTCCTGGATTGGTTTCAGACCGATGAGAACCCAGGCGCTCGCTAACAGCGAGAATATCGGTAGCATAGCATGGGTGATACTGCCGCCTTTAGCTGAACGCCTCGGCGCGCCCTGTATGAACATCTGGGGGCTCGGAGTTCGAGAGCAGTACCGCCGGAAAGGTATCGCCACCGCTCTCGTCTCACACGTAATGGCAAGAAGCTACGCGCTCGGCGCAAGATTTGCTTCGGTTGGCACACAACTCTGGAACGCACCTGGGCAAGCAACGTATGCCAAACTCGGTTATAGACCGCATTGTATCGTTGTCGGGAGGACGCTTAACCTCGACATCTAATGAGCGAGAAGCAAACAGGGAAAACCAGAGATGTAGCTTTCTCTTATTACTCATCACGTTTCACGTTTTAAATCTTTTTCAATGGAGGAAGAAATGGCTGAAAAATCTTTAGATACTAACGTAATTTGTCAGATAGGCATAGTCGTACGGGATATTGAACGCACAGCAAAAGCGTATGCCGATATTTTCGGTATGGATATGCCGAAGATAAGAATTACCGATACGGAGGAAATAACGCATATCAAATTCCGCGGCGCTCCAACTCAAGCGCAAGCCAGGTTAGCTTTCTTTCAGATGGGCTCCTTGTCGCTGGAGTTAATTGAGCCGGTGGGAGAACCAAGCACATGGAAAAATTTTCTTGATGAACATGGCGAAGGTGTGCATCATATTGCCTTCCGAATCAAGGGTATGGATAAGGTCTTAGAGCTTTTGAATGAAAAAGGGATTTTAACTATCCAACAGGGAGATTATACAGGCGGGAGATACGCCTATGTGGATAGCGTGCTGGCTTTGGGGGTTATCATGGAACTTTTGGAGAATTATTAAACGTGAAACGTGAAACGTGATGCGTGATATGGGGAAAATAGGAGACTTATATAATGAGTTTGAAATTTATGGACTGTATTGAATTACAATAATAGCCGCTGAATGGCAAGGAGGATTTTTAATGCGACTTTCATTATCTGTAAGAGTAGCCGAAGCGCCTGGGTCGAAGGAGAAAACGTTGATGCCCTTCAATGAATTAGCGCATTTGGCAAAACGAATCGGTTATCACGCGCTCTGCATGCGCGCTTCGCAAGCGGGTGTGCAGACTGCCCCCAAAATTATAGCTGATATGCGAAAAAAAATAGACGGTTTGGGACTCGCTATTTCAATGGTCACAGGCGACTTTGCCATCCCGATGAATAACGATGATGGTCCGTTAGCTTTACGAAATATCGAACCATACCTGGGTTTAGCGGAACAATTTGGTGCATCGCTGATACGGGTTGCGATGAAAAAACAGGAGGATATTCCGTGGGCGCAACGCGCAGCCGACCAGGCGTGTGAGCGTGGCATTCGCCTGGTTCATCAGTCACATACGCAAAGTTTGTTTGAGACGGTTGACGGGTCATTGGAAGTGCTAAAGAAAATCAATCGTGAAAACTTCGGGATTATCTATGAGCCTCAGAATCTTGATTTATGCGGACAGGATTATGGTCCTGAAACAATTAAACTTTTTGAACCGTATCTTTTCAATGTTTATCTTCAGAATCACATTCTCCGTCCCAACGGCCATGCTATAGCAAATACATGGGTTCGGGGAAATGTTCGTTTTGACCCAATTCGGTTGCAAGACAGGGGAGGTATCGACTTTGAATTGGTTTTTGAAGGGTTGAAGGCGATTGGATATGATGGCTATGTAACAGTACATCAAGCCTTCAGCGACATCATGAAACCCGAAGAAGCCGCAGAGCAAAGTTACGAATATTTGACGAGAATTGCACAGTTTGAAGATTAATGGAAAAATTCTTCTTTGTTTCTTTTGCTTAAGTACCTCGATTTCGTCCAAGCAAGTGGGGGTTCCATTCATCCGCCGAGGGCGTCAGATTCCAGTGGCCGTGCGCATTCAAACGCCATCAAAAGGGTCATTATCTCCGATGGATACCTTTGAAATCCTTGCGACAAATGGCACACGGAGTTGACGGATACGACGGAGTTACACTATTAAATCTGTGAAAATCCGTAATATCCGTGTTTATCCGTGTGCTATAGCCTCTCAACTGATGGTTGAAATCTGTCCACCATGCAGAAGGTCTCTCGACCTCATCCGTGACCTTTTGATTAGCTTGCGATTCAGTTGTGATGCGAGTTTGAACCCAATCTATGCTGGAATAAAAACCCGCTTTCATTGGACGAAATATAGGTAAGTAAGTTCCAAAAAACAGTGTAACCTTTTCCTACGTCGTTTTTTTCTCACCGCAGAGGTCGCAGAGGAGGCGCAGAGAACGCAGAGAACAGACGAAGTTAAAAGGAACGAAGCCATCTCCGTGTCCTCTGCGTCTTCTCTGTGTTCTCTGCGGTTTAAAAAGTCAACAAACTTTTTGGGAACTTACTTAACTGAATCAAGTGATAGTTTGGTAGGAATAGCGATGCTAGCGGAAGTGAAGATGGAAGTTGATTTTAAAAAGCAGGTTCTAAAAATAGAAAAAGAGTAGGAACTGATAAGAGTAGGTTTTTAGACCCGTAGAGTCGGAATGTTTATAAGTTTTTGTTTGAAAAGCGTAGTTGGGGAAAGAGATGAGCCGTCTACTATTTTTATGTACCGGTAATTCCAGCCTGAGTCAGATAGCAGAGGGTTTTGCCAGGGAGATTGCGCCCAATGATGTAGAGTTGTTGAGCGCTGGGGTCGCGGCAAAAGGGCTGCACCCCAAAGCAATAGAAGTAATGGCGGAGGCCGGAATCGACATTTCGAATCAGATGCCGCAGACTTTAGCAAATCTAGATCTGTTTACCTTCGACGTTATGATAGCGTTCTGCAACCACACTCCGGAGAATTGTCCTGCTCTGCTGGGCTCTCTTGGGTTTGTTCACTGGGAACTTCCAGACCCGGTTGAAACAACAGCAAATGGGGAAGATTTGTTATCTAAGTTCCGCGAGGTACGAGATGAGATTCATCAGCGCGTGCGGACTTTTTTCACCGATGGATATCTCGCGGTTTTGGTTGCGCGGCGGCGCCACCTTGAACTTATCCTCGAAAATTTAAACGACGGTATCATTGCCCACGATAATCACCGGTATATATTCTACTTCAACCGCGCCGCCGAAATGATAACCGGCTACCGTCGCGAGGAAGTGTTGGGGCGCGATTGCTATAGTGTGTTCCAGGGTGGGTTTTGTGGCGGCAAATGTTCTTTTCGTGAAAGAGTACCACAGTTTGAACATCTCCATTATTCCATTGACATAACCGCAAAAGAGGGCGAACAGCGCCGGGTGGAGATGTCAGCAATTCCGATGAAAGATGACAGCGGGAAGGCCGTCGGGTGTCTTACTTCCTTCCGAGATATAACCAGGCTTCTGGAGCTGGAGCACCGCTTGGGAGAAATGCAACAGTTTTCTGGAATCATTGGCAACCATCCGACAATGCTCAATGTTTTTGACCTGATTCGCCATCTTGCCACGCTTGATGTCCCCGTATTGATTCAAGGTGAAAGTGGCACAGGTAAGGAGCTTGTCGCGGCTGCCATCCACAATGAAGGTAAGCGCGCCGATAAACATTTCGTGCCCGTCAACTGCGGCGCTCTACCAGCCGGGACACTGGAAAGCGAACTTTTCGGGCATGTTAGAGGCGCGTTCACCGGCGCTATCAGAGATAAAAAAGGACGGTTTGAATTAGCTGACGGCGGAACTATCTTCCTGGATGAGGTTGGAGAACTAAGTCCTGAAGCGCAAGTCAAATTACTTCGAGTTTTACAGGATGGAACGTTCGAACGAGTAGGCGGCGAAACGACCATCAAAGTTGACGTTCGTATTATTAGCGCCACCAACAAAGACCTCAAACGGGAAGTCGCTTTAGGAAAATTCCGCGAAGATCTTTACTACAGGTTGTGTGTTGTGCCCATAAATTTGCCCCCATTGCGCGAGAAAAAAACCGACATCCCGCTCCTGGCAGAGCACTTTCTGCAACGAGCGGTCGCCGAAGCCGGACGCGAAAAGGTGTTACTCTCTCATGAAGCGCTTGCGGTCATGATGGACTACCACTGGCCAGGGAATGTACGCGAGCTTCAAAACGCTATCCAGTATGCTCTCGTCAAATGCCAAGGAAATATTATCAGGCCGTTACACTTACCAGATACTATACTTTCACAACTTATTAAAGCCAGATCCAAAAAGCGTCATCGCAAGCGCAAGTTGGAATTTACCGCCGTGCAAGGCGCTCTCCGCGAAGCCGAGGGGAATAAAGTTAAGGCTGCTAAACTTCTTCGTGTCTCACGTGCTACTCTCTACCGCTTCATCTCTGACACAAAAGGATAGTAAATTCCGCGACATGGTAAAAAAATCAGGTTGTTCGATACCACAATTAGGGCTTTTCTAATGGTACTGTTGTCTAAAATAATGTATAATTTGCACAGTGAAAGCTTTTAGCTACGATGTGTCTCATAAATTCAAAGTGTCTCATTTATATTTAAATGAGACATCTTAACGAGCAACTTTCATCTCAACACTTGAATATCAAGACATCACAAGGGTCTAATTTGTTAAATATTACAGCAGTGTCTCAGATGATGTCTCATTAACAACCAATAAATTAGACACGGTTCATGTCAATTTCACTATTGCTTAACATGGCAGTAAGTTGCTACACAAAGTTATACTTATGCTTTACCATAAAATAAATTCCTTTTTGTTTCTTTTGCTCAAAATTCCGCTGATGTGGCATGCTTTATGCTAATAATGTAGATTTTTGAGCCGACATAAACTGGAGGTGCCAGATGGCGAGTGCCTGTAATGAACATATTGTTGAGGTGTTGCAGATGGCAAGGCAGTTGCTTATCCTGGCAGACATGGGCGATTTGGATAGTCAGGACAACGGCTGTGGCGTGCTCTACGGCGTTGTCCGCGACTGTGCTTATAAGATTCGCGCCCAGGCAGAGCGCGAACGCAACGCGCATAAGATAAGAGGTATTTGGGATGTGGATTAAAGTGAAACGTGATACGTGATGCGTGAAACGTTTCATTGTTAGGTAGCAATAGACGGTTATGGTTTTCGTCTCAATTCATACTCTCTACTTTATATAATCTTAGGAGGCAATAATCAAATGGAATTGAAAGGTAGTAAAACGGAAAAAAATCTTTTAGCTGCTTTTGCCGGAGAATCTCAGGCGCGCAATAAGTATACTTATTTCGCGAGCGCGGCTAAAAAGGAAGGTCTTGAGCAGATTTCAGGTATCTTTTTAGAAACTGCTGACAATGAAAAGGAACATGCGAAAAGGATTTTTTCCTTCCTTAAAGGAGTTGGTGATACCGATGCCAATTTAAAAGGCGCGGCGGAAGGTGAACACCACGAATGGACAGACATGTATCCCGGTTTTGCGAAAATCGCTGAAGAGGAAGGCTTTACTAAAATCGCCGAATTCTTCCGCGAAGTAGCAGAAGTTGAAGAACAGCATGAGAAAAGGTATAATGCTCTGCGTAAGAATTTGGCAGAAGGAAAAGTCTTTAAGAAAGACGAAGTCGTGAACTGGAAGTGCCGCAATTGCGGTTACGTCCACAAAAGCGCGGAAGCACCCAAAGTTTGTCCTGCTTGTGCCCACCCGCAGAGCCATTTCGAGCTTTTGTGCGAAAATTATTAATTTGGCAAGGTGGCAAGACGGCAAGAGAGCAATTGCTACTTAGCCGTTTTGCCGTTTATCGGTCTTGTCCTTCATCCCCCAAATGGGTGCTCAACAAACTAATACCATTTCTGTTTAACAACGCGACATAAATTGTCATCCCTTCGATAGGTTCAGGGCAGCATCTGAGCGAAGCGCACCTGCGCAAGATGAGATGCTTTGCTTCGCGCCTCAGAATGACAGTAGTAATGCGGTATTATCATCCAGAAATGGTATAATTTATCTACAATCAATTAAAAGAAAGGATAACAACTATGTTCAACAAAGTTACTTCAAAGATTAGAGATTGGTTCCCCGCGGCAGAAGTTGAGGCGCATTGCGATGGGCCATGTGGTGTTTATGACCCGGCTTCGGCACGCGTCGCCGCTGAAGCAGTGCTATCAATGACGAAGAAAATTCTCGCTTTAGAGCTGCCTGATACCAATGATTCAAAGGCTGTGGGCGCTTATTTGAATACGATGTCAAGGTATATTACCATCAAGGAGCAGCAAGCTGAAATCACGAAGCGAGAATTGCTCATTTTGTGGACGGACTATTTCAAGCCGGTGCATTTAGAGAAGTACCCGGACTTGCATGACATCTTCTGGAAAGCCGCTAAGCTGTGCTCGGCATGCAAGCAGGAAATCAACCTTGACAAAGCCGCTGAGTTGATAGAGTCAATCAAGAAGATTCATGGAATTTTCTGGGCGACCAAGAATCGCGATGTTGCCTGGTACACAGCCAGTTAGAAATTGGAACTCCGGTAGGGGTGGTGGTTGGTGATGTGTGCTGAACTCAAAAACAGCCATTTAGGAGAGTTACTTCTCTGGCTTCTGAGACTCCGGCGGCGCTTCCGCATCACCGGCAACTCAATGACTCCCCTGCTCAAACCGGGTGACGAAGTTCTGGTCAATCCAAGAGCCTATCAGCGGATGCCACCCAAGCCCGGTGATATTGTAGTAACCCGACACCCTTACCGAACAGACTTGCGCTTGGTGAAACGAGTAGCTACGGTGCTCCCTGATGGTCGTTGCCTTATTGAGGGAGACAACCCTTCAGAGAGCACCGATAGCCGCTCATTTGGCCCTGTGGCGCCTAAACAAATCCTCGGCCAGGTGACTGGCCGGTTCCCATAATAATTTCAATCCTGATGTCACATGAATCTATATGTTGCTGCTTCATCAACTTCAGTTATTTACCTACATGAGCCAAAACTTAAGTTGGAAAGCTGAAAAACGGCCGCGGAAGTTACCGCGCCTTTAATTTTTGCCGTTGGTCAAGGATAAAGGGGGAGGAGAAAAATGCAAGCTACAGTTAAGGCTGCCAAGAATATGAAAGAGGCCTACGACGTTGTTATTATTGGTTCAGGTTTCGGGGGAGCAATTACGGGATGTAGATTGGCGGAAGCTGGCTACAGTGTCTGCATCTTAGAACGCGGTAAGCATTATAAAAAAGGAGAGTTCCCACGTGAATTCGATAATCCCAGAGACTGGTTTTGGAATAGTAAGTTAGACTTCAATGGACTTATCGACTTCAGATTTTATAACGATGTTGCTGCCATGTTAAGCAGTGGAGTTGGTGGAGGTTCACTCATTTATGCCAATGTTCATATAAGAGCGCATGAGAACATATTCAAGCAAGGCTGGCCCAGGGATATAAATCGTGATGTGTTGAATCCCTATTATGACAAAGTGGCAGAAATGCTACATGTCTCTCCAGTGCCAGAATATAAAAACCTTCCCAAGACTGAAGCGATGCGTAAAGTTGCCGAGGAAATAGGAAAAGGAAATGATTGGGGTAAACCTGATTTGGCAATCTATTGGGGAGAAGAGACAGTGGAGCAAGAGGACCCTTACGGCTTTGGGATAGATATTGCGCAAACGGGATGTCGATATTGCGGCGAGTGTGTTATTGGATGTAACTATTATGCAAAAAATACCCTGGATTTGAACTACATCCCCGTGGCAGTGAAAAATGGCGCAGAGTGTTTCCCGCTTCATGAAGTGAGCAAGATAGCGTCGGAAGGTAAAGGGTACAATGTATGTTATCGGGATTTGGATAAGAACATAGAGGGTATGGTCTTTGGTGAGAAAGTCATAGTTGCTGCTGGTTCATTAGGGTCAACCGAACTTTTACTTAGGTGTAAGAAGCAGTATAAAACCCTACCGAAATTGAGCCAGAAGTTAGGAGATAATTTCTCTGGTAATGGCGATTTTCTTGCCGCTGCACTTAACACAAAAGGTGAGTTTGCTGATTTACAACCCCGCAATGGCCCCACCGTGACCTCGTTCATCAAATACTGGAAGCAATATCCAGAATTTTATCTTGAAGAGGGTGGCATTCCATTAGATGAATTGGTCTTCGTGGCGGGTGCGCTACGACCAGATTCGGATTATTTGAAAAAGCTTAAGCTTTCTATTCTAAGAAGAATCTTTCCAGGATTGGTCTTTAGAAGCCGTTCTAAAAAATTGTTTAGTGAGAAAATAGCAGAGAAAGGTAAACTGCCATCTGATATGATGGTGTTTTTGGCAATGGGTAGAGATGCAGCAGACGGACAAATAAGATTGAAGCGGTTATTTCCACTGCCATTTTTTCCCCCAAAACTTGCTATTCGCTGGCGCAATAAACAGAGTCTGCCGTTGTTTGATAAAATAATAGAGGAACAGAATAAGGTCGCAGAGGGACTTAAAGGTGAACAAGTGCTTAGTCCACTTTGGGAACTTCGAAAACAATCAACTACAGTCCATCTCTTAGGTGGATGTCCAATGGGTGACAGTCTTGATACCGGAGTGGTTAATCAGTATGGTGAAGTTTTTGATTATCCCAATTTATACGTTGCCGATGGTTCAATCATCCCAACAGCGATTGGGCCAAATCCTGCGATGACAATTGGCGCTTTGGCAGAAAGAATTGCGGAACAGATTATCAAGAAGGGTATGGAATGATAGTAACCAAACTTTTCTTTAGGTAATTTTCAAGAATAAACTTGCGCTTTTCACCCCGATGAAGATTACCACCGAGATACGGAGACGCGGAGAAAAAAGAGTTGTTTAAGTCTTCCGCCGTGTTCTCCGTGTCTCCGTGGTTAAT
>Ga0194125_10001032_pt1 | contig 47198 bp, 32 predicted proteins | sample TA2KigC250mmetaG_FD_148626 | JGI IMG/M metagenome (GOLD analysis project Ga0194125, IMG submission 148626) | Freshwater microbial communities from Lake Tanganyika, Tanzania - TA2015034 Kigoma Deep Cast 250m | ecosystem: Environmental > Aquatic > Freshwater > Lake | place: Tanzania: Lake...
CCGCAGGGCTCGCCCGGTGCCCGAAAGGGGCACGCCGGTAAATATAGGGAATGAACCCTATGGCGACAACGGGGAGGGAGTGGCGGCAACGCCACTCCCTTACCCACCAGGCGCGACGGACGTCTGCAGGAATTCGGACCGCATGCGACGCGTACGGTTCTCGAGGTGCTGGGGTAGGGTGCTTCCCAGGTCCGCTAAGAGGAGGGACCCTAGCCCCACTTTCCGACTTGTGACGAGAGTTTTGTGACAAGTGGTTGGGGACAAGGCGGTTGCTGATCAAAGTTCATATCCCCTAGAATGAACTCCCTACTAGGCGGCGGTATTATTGTAAATATAGAGTATTTTCTGGACAATCTCGATTGCTATGCCCTAACCTCTGCCCGTGCAACGGCTGGAAGCCAAGCGCGTCAACGGGCACACCTACTATTACCTCTCCGACTGGGGCTGGCGGGAGGGCAAGTGCCGGCGCCTCTCCCAGCAATACCTTGGTAAACTCGAACACTTCAGCTCCCGACTCACCGGCGCCGGTCCGACACCCGCCTACGCCGAGGTATTCGAGTTGGGCCGGCCCCTGGCGTTGTGGAGCGCGGTGCAGCGGGCCGAGTTGATCCCGCTGGCCGACCAGTTATGCCCTAAGCGCCAACAGGGACTGAGCCCGGGCACCTACCTGGCACTGGCTGCCCTGAACCGAGCGATGCAGCCGGTGAGCAAGCGCGGGTTTTGGGACTGGTTGGCCGGGACGGTGTTGGTGCGCGCCCTACCGGAGCTCTGTGCTGAGGCGTTGAGCAGCCAGCGGTTCTGGGATCACCTGGCCGGCTGGGAACCGGAGAAAATCCGGGCCCTCTGGAAGGGACTCTTGGAACGAGCCGTGCCGCGGGAGGGGATCGACCTGTCCCGCCTCTGCTACGACGGCACCAATTTCTACACCTTCATCGACACCTTCAACGTCCACAACCACCTGGCCCAGCGGGGCAAGAACAAGCAGGGGCGGGCCAACCTGCGGCAGGTCAGCTACGCCCTGGTGTGCGCCGCCCGTGGCCAGTGGCCGCTGTACTACGAAGTGTACGAGGGCCATCGCAATGACAGCCGGCAGTTTGGCGAGATGCTCGGACGATTTGCCACCTTCTATGCCGGGCTGGCCCCGGCGGGAACGCCCTTGCCCAAGACCACCCTGGTGTTCGACAAGGGGAACAACTCGGCGGCGAACTTCGCGCTGATCGATGCGCTGGGTTTGGACTACGTGGGGGCGGTGAAACTGGGGGAAGTGGCCGAGTGGGCGGGGGTGTCCAATACGAGGGACGCCCGGTGGGAAGCCTGCCCGGGGTTGGAGGGGACCAAGGCCTTCCGCGTCGAAGCCCAGGTGTACGGCCGGCCCCGGACGCTGGTGGTCAGTTGGCATCAAGGACTCTTCGAGGCGCAGTGGGCGACGGTGCAGATCGAGTTGGCGCGAGCATTGCGCAAGTTGGGGGAGTTGCAGCAGAGCCTGGAACGGCGTCACCAGGGCGAGGTCAAAGGGGGCAAGGCGCCGACGTGCGAGTCGGTGCAGAAGCAGTGCCGGGAGATTCTGCACCGGGAGCATTTGAGTCAGGTGGTGGCGACCGAGGTGGCGGGGTGCGACTCGGGCGTGCCGGGGTTGAACTACCAGGTCCAACCGGAGGGGTTGGAGCGGCTGCGGGATACGGTGCTGGGCAAGAACGTGCTGGTGACCAGCCACGGCGGCTGGACGGAGACCGCGGTGATCGAGGCCTACCGGAGCCAGTTTCTGATCGAGGAGATCTTCCAGCAGATGAAGGACCGGGACGTGGGCTGCTGGTGGCCGATGTTTCACTGGACCGACCGGATGATCCAGATGCACGGATTATACTGCACGATCGCGTTGCTGCTCCGGGCGATGGTGGGCCGACGGGTGCGGGAAGCAGGCGTGGAACTGTCACTGCCGCGGCTGTGGGCGGAGTTGGAGCAGGTGCGGGAGGTCGTCAACGTGTACGAGGGGCAGGACACCCGGAAGCCTCCAGTGCGGCAGACGGTTTGGAGCAAGTTGACGGCACTGCAAGAACGCTTGGTGGTGGTGCTGGGGTTGCGGGGCGAAAAGCGGTCCGTTTAGGGGATAGGCGCCGCTTCCACAAGCTGCTTATCCGCAGCCACCTGCGAGGCACCCTTCGACTAAGTCGGAAAGTCGGGCTAGAGCCCCACCCTGTCGTGTGCGCTGTCCTCAGCGTATCGGGGACAAGGACCGCCCGCAGACCACTTCCGCTTTGACAATCCGGCCGGCGCGCGGCACAAGCATCGGCCATCGGCGCACGGAACGTGTGTCCGGCGCAGGATGATCTGCCCTAATCGAGTCGGACGACCATGAGATTTCAGCAATTGACGATCACTCACGCTGCAGAGCTGCGCTTTGGGGTGGCGCCGAAGCCCCTGGCGACACGGCACGGCCTCAACCTCGGCGGCGGGCAGGTCTACCCGGAGATCAACTTCACTCTGCCGCCCATGCTGGTCACCGAGGAGACCATGCCGGAGGTGCGCCAGCATTACCGGCAGATTATCGCGGGCGTGTTGCAGCGCGCGGTCGAGCTTGAAGCCCCTGGGTTGGTCGTCGAGTTCGAGACCCTGCCGCCCATGACCGAGCATCCGGCCTGGGGCATTGAACTGACCCAGATCCTCCTCGAAGCGATCGGGGCGGCCCGCGCCCGACACGGCCTGGCGAGCGTCCTGCGGATCACCCCCAATGACACCCGCGAGATGGAACGGCCGCCCCGCATGCGCAGCGGGCCGCTGTACGAGGCTATGCTCGCCACCTTCGACGGATGCGCCGCGGCCGGCGCCGAACTGCTCAGCATCGAGTCGGTCGGCGGCAAGGAAATCCATGACGAGGCGTTGATGATGGGCGACCTGCGCAGTGTCCTCTTCTCACTGTGCGTGTTGGGCGTGCGCGATATGCGCTTTCTCTGGACCGAGCTGGACCGCATCGCGCGCAAACACGGGGTGGTCTGTGCCGGCGATACCGCCTGCGGTTTCGGCAACACCGCGATGGTCCTGGCAGAACAGAAGATGATCCCGCGCGTGTTCGCGGCGGTGGTGCGGGCGATCTCCGCCGTGCGCACGCTCGTCGCCTACGAGTGCGGCGCGGTCGGTCCGGGCAAAGACTGCGGCTACGAGAACCCGATTCTCAAAGCCATCACCGGCTACCCCATGGCCATGGAAGGCAAAACCGCCGCATGCGCGCATCTGAGCCCGCTGGGGAACATCGCCGCCGCAACCTGCGACACCTGGAGCAACGAATCGGTCCAGAACGTCAAGTTGCTGGGCGGCATGGCGCCGACCTGCTACGTCGAGCAGCTCATCTACGATTGCCGGCTCCTCAACGCCGCCTTGGCCGACGGCCCCGACGCCGCCCGCCAATATGTACGGTGGTTGGTCCACTCCGACGCCGGTCGCGATCCCCAGGCTTACGTGTTGAGCCCGGACAGCGCGATCGCCATCGCCCAAGCGATCGTTCGCGCGCCACATCCTTACGCGGCCGGCCAAGCCGCTGGACTCACTGCGCTGCGCCTCATCCGCGCGGCGCACCAGGATGGCGCGCTCAAAATTCAGCCGCGCGAACTGCCCTGGCTCGACCGGATGCAACAGACGCTCGAGACCATGCCGGACACGGAAGAGGAGTTCATCGCGGAGATGATGGGTCGGGTGGACACCGCCAAGTTCAACGCCGCCGATTACGGTCTGGCGTGAAGTGAGCGGGGGCTTTCTGGGCGCACGCTGGCTTGCTCAGGAGTTACTGGGATGGACTACAAGTCGGCGGTAGGGCGCGCAGTCCTCTGCGCGCCGTGGCCTCGTGCGTCCATGGCGGTTTGCGGCGCGCAGAGGACTGCGCGCCCTACCGGCAAATTGTCCTCTATCCCAAGCTCTCATCAGTAACCTCGCCCCCACGCCGCTGAAGTTCTGGTTTGCCGGTATCTCGGAGCGGTGGACCCGCCCGTAGAGCGCGTGAGCGCGGCCGCTCGGTTCGTCCCAACCCATCCTTCCCACTTCTGCAAACGGCAAGGTTGATGCTCCAAGATCCTTTGCGGAGTCAGGAAAGGCGATTAGGGATTCTGACCAGCCCGTGAAGCGAAGTCGCAGAACGCAGAATACCATGAACCTCAACCAAGCAGAGCGTCGTATGAAGAAAACACTCCGTTTCTGTATCGTCCTGCTGCCCCTCTGGTGCGGGCCGGCCGCCTGGGCGGCGATGGACATCTACCTGCGAGTCGACGGGATCGAAGGCGAAGCGACCGAGGCCAAGCACAAAGGCTGGATCCAGGTCGCTAGCTTCCACCACGCCGTGACTCAACCCGCCACGACCCAAACCGGGGCGCGCAGCACTGGCCGCGCCACATTCACCGATCTCACCGTCACCAAGTCGATCGACAAGGCCTCGGTCCGACTCCTCCAAGCGTGCGCGCGCGGGGAACGGCTGAAGAGCGCAGCACTGAGCGTCTGCCGCGCCGACCGCACCCGCGAGGAGTTCTACCGCGTCACGCTCAAGGAGGTCGCGGTAACCGGCGTCGAAACGGCCGGCGACACGGCCAGCCAGGCGCGCGAGACGCTCACCCTCGGCTTCGCCGCGATCGCCTGGACCTATCGGCCCGCCAGCGACACCGGCAAGGCGCAACCGGAGATCACCGCCGCCTGGGACCTGACGGCCAACAAAGCCCAATAGCCGCGTCTGTGCCGTCCGCGCGCGGCGACGGACGCGGGCGCAGGATCGCCCCTCCACCCTCATCCCTCTCCCCTCATGAAAACCCGCTTCAACCCCACTGCCGGTTGGGCGCACCGCACCGGCCTCGTGGCCGCCATAGCTCTGCTGGGCACCCTCGGGACCGCGTGGGCCGCCTTTGACGCCTTTCTCCAAATCGACGGCATCCCGGGCGATGCCACGGACGCGGCCCATCGGGGACAGATCGTCGTGCAGGCGTTCAGCGCCAGCGTCAGCAGCGCGCCGGCTCACGAGTTGGGCGCCCGGGGCGCCGCTGCCCGGGCCACCTTCGGTCCCCTGCGCGTCATCAAGCTGCTGGACCCTGCCTCACCGCGGCTGTGGGCCGCCTGCGCTCAGGGGCAGACCCTCAAGTCCGCGGTCATCGAGTGCGTTCGCCCCACCACCGATCGCCTGCGCTTCTACCGAATCGAGCTGACCGAAGTCCGCGTCGTCCGACTCGAAATGGCGGCCGCCGCAGCCGAAGCGGCAAGCCGGCCGGTCGAGAGCGTCGACCTGAGCTACGGCCGGATTGCCTGGACGTACACCGAATTCGCGGGGCCGAGCCGAACGGGGACAGACCTCAGCGCCTACTGGGATTTGGTCCGCAACCAAGGCGGTGCGGGCACCGGCGCCAACTCAGCCGCCAACCGGTCCCATGCGACCCGCCAGACTCTCCAAACCCCAGCCGAGTCCGCCGCAGCGCTACCCGCGCCCAGCTTTCGGGTCAGCGCCACCTCCCTGGAAGACCGCCAACTGCTGCTGACCTGGCCGGCGGTGCGCGGCCGGACCTACCAGATCCTGGCCAGTGCAGACCTCGTTGGGACCTACACCCCCATCGGTCGCATCACGGCCGAGGCCGATGGCTGGTCGAGCGCCACCGTCCCCATGACCGCCGACCACGCGTTTTTCCTGGTGACCGAGGATCATCAGGAGTAGGACCCCACCGCCCTCCTTGGGGTTCTCGCCGCCGGGGACACTCACTGCTGTCCCCGGCGGTTCAGTTTAGCCTTCCGGCCAGACGCCCGAAACGTACACTCTCCCGTCGCCTGGCTCGGCAACGCTTGGTTGAACAAAATGCGCGGCTCGCAATCGAAGAATCGGGATTCGACCCGGCTGGGGCCACGGCGACCAGCAACTGGAAATGGAGACGATTAATGGCTGTAGATGTTAAGCAAATCGGCAAACGCGTCGAACAGGAAAGCGCGTTAGTGAATCGGCTGCGGACGGAAGTGCACAAGGTGATTGTGGGTCAGGAAACGCTGATCGACCGGCTCCTGACCGCCTTGCTGTGCAATCAGCACGTCCTGCTCGAGGGTGTGCCCGGCCTGGCCAAGACGCTGACCGTGACCTGTCTGGCCCGCATGATCCAGGCCAGCTTCCACCGGATTCAGTTCACGCCCGACCTGCTGCCCGCAGACGTCATCGGGACGCAGATCTATAATCCGCGCACAGGCGAGTTCTCGGTGCGGCGAGGGCCGATCTTCGCCCATTTGATTTTGGCTGACGAAATCAACCGCGCGCCGGCCAAGGTGCAGAGCGCCTTGCTCGAGGCCATGCAGGAACGGCAGGTGACCATTGGCGACGAGACCTTCCCGCTGGAACGGCCATTCATGGTGCTCGCCACCCAAAACCCCATCGAGCAAGAAGGCACCTACCCGCTCCCCGAGGCGCAGGTGGACCGCTTCATGTTCAAGCTCAAGATCACCTACCCCGCTAAGAAGGACGAGCACCAGATCCTCAAGCGCATGGCCCGGTCGAACCCGGCGCTCGAGGTGGAGCCGCTCCTGACACCGGCGGATGTGCTGCGGCTGCGCGAGTTGGCGGATGAGATCTTCATGGACGAAAAGATCGAGGAGTACATTGTCAACCTGGTGGAGGCAACGCGACGGCCGGCGGAGTACCAGTTGGACCTTGGGCCCCTGATTCGCTACGGCGCGTCGCCGCGCGCCACCATTTACTTGGCGCTGGCCAGCAAAGCCAATGCTCTCCTCGAGGGGCGCGGGTATGTCACGCCCCAGGACGTCAAGACCATCGCGCTGGACGTCCTCCGGCATCGCGTGATCCTCACCTATGAGGCCGAGGCGGAGGAGAAGACGGCGGAGGACCTGCTCGCCCAGATTTTGCAGACGGTGGAAGTGCCATGATCTCCCGCGAGCTGGCCAAGAAAATCCGTTACCTCGAGATCTACACCAGCAAGGCGGTCAACGACGCTTTGGCCGGGGAATACCAGAGTGTCTTCAAAGGCCAAGGGATGGAGTTCCAGGAAGTCCGGGAGTACCAACCCGGCGACGAAATCCGATCGATCGACTGGAACGTCACGGCCCGCATGGGCCATCCGTACGTCAAGCGGTTCGTCGAGGAACGCGAGCTCACGGTGATGTTCCTGGTGGACCTTTCCGCCTCCGGCCTATTCGGCAGCACACAGCAGCTCAAGAACGAGGTGGCCGCCGAGCTCTGTGCGTTGCTCGCCTTTTCTGCGATCAAGAACAACGACAAGGTGGGCCTGATCGTGTTCACCGACGCCATCGAGCTGTTCGTGCCCGCGGCCAAGGGCAGCACCCACGTGCTCCGACTCATCGAAGAACTCCTCCAATTCAAACCGCGCCAAGCCCACACCAACATCGCCGAGGCCATGGATTACCTGGGCCGCGTGACGACCAAGCGCTGCGTCACCTTTCTCATCTCGGACTTCCTCAGCGCGGATTTCGAACGGCCCTTGCGCATCATGAGCAAACGGCACGATGTCATCGCCGTTTCCATCACCGATCCGCGCGAGCTCCGTTTGCCCCAGGCTGGCCTCGTCGAGCTGGAAGACGCCGAGACGGGCGAGATCGTAGTGGTCGATACGAGCAGCGCCGCGGTGCGCACGGAGTACGAGCGGTTGGGCGCCGGACGCCGCGGCCGGCTGCAGGACCTGTTCCGGTCCTTGGACGTCGATCAGGTGGAAATCCAAACCGGCCGCGACTATGTGCGGGATCTGGTGCGCTTTTTCCGAAGCCGCGAGCGGCGCTTGGCCACCTGACCCGACACCCCGCGTGGCCCTGGACCGGCAACCCACCAGCGAACCTGACTGTTATGCCTGAAGAATTGAATCTGACCTTGCCCCGGCGCGACCCCCGCAAGCCCGCGCCTCGCCAGGCGACGACCTGGCTGCTGGGCTCGATCCTGCTGGGCGTGCTGGCGAACCTCGTCGTGACCTGGTGGCGCGTTGACACCCCTACCCGCCACGCGCCCGCCGGAGGCGCCCTGCCCCCCGAGCCAGCCAAGCAACTGGCGATGAAGCTAGAAAAACAGGGGCTCACCCAAGCCGCCGTGCAGGCTTGGCAGGAGTATCTACACGCCGGCGACCTTTCGAACGACGCCGCGTCGCGCATCTGGTACCGCCTCGGCAAACTGCACCAAGAGGAGAAGCAGTACGAAGCCGCGGTCGCGGCCTTTTACCGCTCGGAAAGCCTGGAGCGGTTACCCGAGCTGGCCGACGACCTGGGCCGTCGTGCGCAGGAATGTCTCGAGGCGATGGGCCAGTTCGCCGCCCTGCGTTACGAACTGGCGGAGCGCGTAGGCCTGAATCCAGCCGCCAAGACCGCCGGGGACGAAGTGGTGGCGGAGATCGGGCCGCAGAAGATCACGCAAGCCGAACTGGACCGGGCCATCGAGCAAAAGATCGAACAGCAACTCGCGCAGTACGCCATGGCGTTGCCCGAGGAAGAACGCAAGCGCCAGAAGGAAGCCTTGTTCAAGCAGTTGGCTTCCGCGGAGCAACGCCTGCAGTTCCTGCAGCAACTGGTGGTGGAATCGATTCTGTATCGCCAGGCGCGCGAGGAAAAGCTGGCCGAGGACCCCGCCACTCGCGCGTTGTTGCTGGACCTGCAACGCACCCTGCTGGCCCAGCGCATGATGGAGAAAGAGATGGCCGACCAGATCAAGATCACGACCGGCGACCTGCAAACCTATTACCAGGCGCACCTGAAGGACTACCTGGCGCCGCCCCGGGCCAAGATCGGTCACATCCAAGTCGCCAAGGAAGACCAGGCACAAGCTGCGTTGAACGGACTTGGCGAGAACGGGGACTTCGAGGCCCTGGCCAAGGTCCTCTCGACGCACCAGGAAACCCGTGACCAAGGCGGAGCCCTGGACGGGTGGATCGAAACGGACGGCGTCATCCCGCACCTCGGCACCCTACCGGAGGCGCAGGAGTTGATCTTCCAAACCAAGCCCGGAGAGGTGGCCAAGGCCTATGTGAAGTCCGCGCACGGCTTCCATCTGATTAAGGTCCGCGAGCGCGAGCCGGAGCGGCAGCGGTCCTTTGACGAGGTGCGCAACCAGGTCTTTCGCGACCTGCGGATGCGCAAGGAGCGCGAAGTGCAGGAGAAGCTGCTCACCCGCCTCAAGGAACGCTACGACGTCGTCATCCACCGCTCCGCCTTCGGCGGCCAACTCGAGCCGCAAACGCCCGCAACCCAGCCGTGAGGATGGCGCAAAGGCAGGTACCGATTGGACTCCGGCCACGGCCGGCGCGGGCGGCTCAGGCCCGCCGCCTGGCGGTCCGCGGCGCGCTGGGCCTGGTCCTCTTGGCTGTCTGCCTCGGGGTGTCGTGCGGCCATCGCGATCGCGCGGGGGACACGGGTAACGAACCCGAGGAGACCGGCCTACGGAAGACCTTCGAGCGCGGACCGGTCCGCGTGGACCTCGCCGTGGACCGTAAGGAGCTGACGATCGCTGAGCGGCTCCAGTTCACGATCCAGATCACTGCCCAAGAAGACTACCAAGCCGAGCTGCCCCGATTCGGCGACAGCCTCGAACAATTCGGCATTGTGGACCATCGCACCGCGGCCCCGGCGCTGGTCGCCAGCAACCAGGTCCGCCAAAGCCGGACCTACGTCCTGGAGCCCTTCCTGTCCGGCGACTACGCCATCCCGCCCTTCAAAGTCCAGTTCTGGACGAAGACTGAGCCCGACCAGAAACACGAGCTGGAAACCGAACCGCTGGAAGTGCGGGTGACGTCCCTCTTGCCGGAAGACCTGCGCGAGCTGAAGCTCCACGAAATCGGGCCGCCGGTCGAGTTGCCCCGCTCCCAGGCTGGGTGGCTCATCGCGCTCACCACGCTGGGCCTGGGGACGGCGGGCGTGGCGCTGGGTTGGTGGCTACGCCGCCGGCACGCGAGCCCGTCCGAGCGCGAGCCCACCCTGCCCGCGCACGAACTCGCCTATCGCCAGTTGGAGGAGCTCATCGCCGAAGGCCTGGCGCAGCAAGGCCACTTCAAGCCCTTCTTCCAGCGCGTCTCGAGCATCCTGCGCCATTACATCGAGAACCGGTTCGGGTTGCGCGCGCCGGAATGGACGACCGAGGAGTTCCTGTCGCTCCTGAGCCGCAACGACCGGTTGGCCGCCGACCACAAGACGTTGCTGCAGGACTTCCTGAAGTACTGCGACCTGGTCAAATTTGCCGAACATCAACCCGAAACGTCGGATGTGCAGAACGCGTTCGACGCCTGCAAACGGTTTATCATGGAAACCGAACCCAGCGGAACCGAGGCGGCCGCACCGGCCGCGGCCGTTTCGCCCCCGCCCCCGCCCGCGCTCGCGCCGGCGGGCATGAGCGAGTCTTGACCGGCCTACTGATGAGAGCTTGGGATAGACGACTATTTGCCGGTAGGGCGCGCAGTCCTCTGCGCGCCGCAAACCGCCATGGACACACGAGGCCACGGCGCGCAGAGGACTGCGCGCCCTACCGCCGACTTGTAGTCCATCCCAGTAACTCCTGAGTATGCACTTCGAGTCTCCCTGGGCTCTGGCGTTGCTGGCCGTCATCCCGTTCCTGCTCGGGCAACAGCGGCGCGGGAAACGCACCGGCGCGATTCGCTTCTCGAGCACCGCGCACGCGGCGCGCGCCGGGCGGTCGCTGCGACAGCGTCTGCACTGGCTGCCGCAACTGCTGCGCGTGCTGGCGTTGGTGGCGCTGGTCGTTGCGCTGGCTCGGCCCCAAGAAGGCCTCGAGGGCACCCGCGACATCAGCCAAGGCATCGCCATCCAGATGGTCGTTGACCGCTCCAGCAGCATGAGCGCAGAGATGGAATACGGCGGCCGCAACCGCAACCGCCTCGAGGTGGTCAAGGAGTTGTTCCACGATTTCGTGTTGGGGGACCGCAAAGGATTAGCCGGCCGACCCAACGACCTGATCGGCATGATCGCCTTCGCGCGCTACGCGGACACCGTGGCGCCCTTGAGCCTGGCCCACGGCGCCCTGCCGCGGTTCCTGGACACGGTCAAACTGGTCCAGCGGCGCGAGGAAGACGGCACGGCCATCGGCGATGCGTTGGCCTTGGCGGCGGCGCGGTTGCACACCGCGGAGGCAACCCTGGCCCAACAACTCCCCGACCAAGCCGACCGCTACGAGCTCAAGAGCAAGATCGTCATCCTGCTGACCGATGGCCAGAACAACGCCGGCCAGCGCGAGCCGTTGCAGGCGGCCCAACTCGCCAAAGAATGGGGCATCAAGATCTACACCATCGGCGTCGGCGGCGGCGAAGCCGTCACCACCGTGCAAACGCTCTTCGGCCCGTACAAGGTCCCCCTGGGGCCGGGCGTGGACGAGCGCGGCCTGGCAGCGATCGCCGAGGCGACCGGGGGCATCTATCGGCGCGCCGATAGCGCGCAGGCGCTCAAGTCCGTTTACGAGGAGATCGACCAGCTCGAGCGGAGTGAAATCGAGGCCGTGCGGTATCTGGATTACCGGGAGCGGTTCGTCGGTTTCGCCCTCTTCGGCCTGCTCTGTCTGTTGGGCGAAGTGGTCGCAGCCGGGACCGTCTTCCGCAAGATTCCATGAGCGAGATCCGGATTCACAACCTCGAACTGCTGCACCTCCTCTGGCTGCTTCCAGCGCTGGTGGGCTTCTTCCTCTATGTGAGTGAGCGCCGGCGGAAGACCCTCACCGCGTTTGTCGAGGCCGGACTGTTGCACCGCATCGCCATCACCGTCAGCCCAGCGCGCCGGCGCTGGAAAGCCGCCCTGCTCCTGCTGGCCGCCGCGTTCCTCGTCGTTGGCCTGAGTCGGCCCGGCTGGAATCCCAAGCCGAAACGGGTAGAACGTCAGGGCCGCGACGTGGTGTTTGTCATGGACGTGTCCCGCAGCATGCTCGCCGAGGACCTCAAACCCAGCCGACTCGAACGCGCCAAGCTGGCCATCTTGGATTGCCTCGAAACGCTGCAAGGCGACCGGGTCGCCCTGGTCGCCTTTGCCGGCTCCGCCGCGGTCAAGTGCCCGCTGACGTTGGATTACGGGTTCTTCCGCATGATGCTCAACGGCCTGTCCACGGATACCATCGCGCGCGGGGGCACGCTGATTGGCGACGCCCTGCGCCGCACGTTGGACGAGGTCTTCGACAATCAAGACAAACAATACAAAGACATCATCCTCATCACCGACGGCGAAGATCACGACAGTTTCCCGGTCGAAGCCGCCAAGGAAGTCGGCCAACGCGGCGTCCGCCTCATCGCCATCGGCTTGGGCGACGAAAACGAAGGCAAGCGCATCCCCATCACCGACGCCCAGGGCCAGTCGACCTACCTCAAATACCAAGGCCAAGAGGTCTGGTCGCGCCTCGATGCCGATACCTTGCGCAAAATGGTCAATGCCACCCCCGGCGGCCGCTATTTGAACGTGGCGACGGGCACGTTCGATCTGGGCCGAGTCTACCTGGACCTCGTAGCCAGCGCCGAGAAGAAGGCCCTCGAATCTCAAACCATCAAGCAGTACGAAGACAAATTCCAAATCTTCCTCGGACTTGCCTTTGCCCTGCTTGCCGTGGAGATGATGGTGGCCGAGCGCAAGTCGATTCGCGGCAGACCCATCATGAACGCAGAGCGCACCACCACGGGGCGGCCTGTCCACCCCAGCAGCGAGCCCACCGGCCCGAAAGAGTCGGGCACGCCGCCAGCCGGCTCTCGCCGCCCTCGCCCCAAACCAGCGGCGCGCCCCAGCCCCACCGCTGGGTCTCGCCAACCGCTCGTGCTGCTGGCCGGCCTGCTGATCCTCGCGGCACCGGTCGTCCGGGCGGAATCGGCGGCGCGTTTGGTCGCGCGGGGCAATGCGGCGTTGGCCCGAGGCCAATACGACGAGGCCCTGAAGCGCTACGACGAAGCGTCGGTCGAGGCGCCGGCGTCGCCGCAGCTTGCGTTCAACAAAGGCACCGCCTATTACCATCTGGGCGATTTTGCCAAGGCCAAAGAATCCTTTGCCGAGGCCGCAGTCAACACCCAGGACCTGGCCCTGGACGCCCGTTGCCGGTTCAATCTGGGCAACGTCGCCTTTCGCGAAGCCGAACGGCAGCGGGACAGCGATCTGCAAAAGGCCTTGGCTGCTTGCCAGGAAAGCGTGCGCCATTACCAAAAGGCGCTCGAACTGAACCCGAAGTCGAAGGTGGCGGCGGAGAACCTCGAAGTGGTGCGCCTGACCATGAAGGCGATCCTCGACGAGATCCACCAGCAGGAGGAAGCCCAAAAGCAGCAGCAACAGCAACAGCAGGCCGCCCAAGATCGACTCCGCGAATTGATCGCACGCCAGCAGGCTGCCCTCGATCAGGGCCAGGCCCTGGCCAGCCAACCCGACCAGGCCCGGCAGCAGCCGGACTGGGCAAAGCAAGTGGACAGTCTGCGCGATGACCAAAACAATCTCCTCGCCGACACGAGCGCGTTTAGCCTGACCCTCACCAACGCCCCCACCCAGGCCCCTTCGCCCCAACCCAACCCCGTCGAGGCCGCCCGCACCCACGTCGAGGCCGCCACGCTCAGCCAGGGCAAAGCCGTGGACCAACTCGACCAGCACAAACCCGACACTGCACAGGCCGACCAACAAGACGCCTTGGAGTCGTTGCAGAAGGCCTTGGCCGCGTTGAATGCTCAGGGCCAACCGCAAACCGGCGACCAAAATCAGCAACAGCAGCCCCAACCGGGGCAACCGCAACCCCAACCCCAGGACTCGCCCGACCAGAAACCCCAGCAACAGAAACCGGAGGACGCAGCCTCCCAGGCTCAAGACCAGACCGCGCAGACCCAGCCAACCCAGCGGTTGGACGAACGCGCCCAGGACATCCTAAAGGAAGAAGAGCAACACCAAAAAGAGCGCCAGCGCGTTCAAGCCGGCGGCTTCAGGCCGGTGGACAAAGATTGGTGAGCTGCGATGAGGCCGTTCCGAAAATCCATGCTAGCTCTCGTCGTGGCAGGCGTCCTGGGGGCAACCACCCCGGCGGCTGCAGCCACGCTCTCGGCCCGGGGGGCCGTCAGCCAGCAAGAGGTGTTCGTGGGCGAGCCTTTTACGTATCAGGTCCAAGTCTCCGGGAGCGAGCAACCGGAAGAACCCGACCTCTCGGCGGTCGCCGAGTTCGACGTACAGAAGTTGGGCGGACAACAGAACAGCAGCCAATCGGTCACCATCATCAATGGCCGCGTCAACCGCGTCGTCAACCTCGGTTACGTGTTCAGCTACCAACTCACCCCCAAACGCGCCGGCTCCTGGGTCATCCCCGCCGTCGCCGTCCGCGCCGAGGGCCAAGTGACCCGCACCCAACCGGTGCCTATTCAGGTGCGGCAACCGGCTGAAACGCAGGACTTCAAGCTCCGCATGGAACTGTCGAAGGCGCAAGGCTACGTCGGTGAACCTATCAGGCTCACCCTGCGCTGGTACCTGCGCCAGAACGTCAACGGCTTCAACTTCTCGGTGCCGGCCCTCGAGCTTAAGGCCTTCGCCCTGGCCGATCGCAAAGTGGACACCAGCACCGGCGGCCCTTACTACCGCATCCCGCTGAACCGGGGCGAGGCCATCGGCCGCAAGAGTCAAGCTCGCCTGGACGGCCTGGACTACGCCACCATCGAGTTCAGCAAAGTGTTGATCCCACAGGAAGCGGGCACATTCAACCTCGAGCCGGCCCTGGTGGCGTGCGAAGCCCTCATGGGCTACCGCAACTCGCGCTCGCCCTTGGATTCGTTCTTCAACGACGATTTCTTCAACGATTTCTTCCGCGATGACTTCTTCGGCCGGCGCCGCGGCGTGTTCCGGAAGGTGGTGGTGCCGTCCAATGCCCTCGCCCTCGAAGTCCGCCCCCTCCCCAGCGCGGGTCGACCGGACAACTTCGCCGGCCACGTGGGCAAGTACGAACTGACCGCCGCCGCGAGCCCGACGGAGGTGAGCGTCGGCGATCCGATCACGCTCACCATGACGCTGAGCGGTCCGGAATTTGTCGAGCATATCGGTCCGCCCGACCTGAGTCGCCAACCCGCTTTGAATCGCGATTTCAAGATCCCCACCGAAATGGCCCAGGGCGTTTCCGACGGACGACAGAAGACCTTCACCCAAACCCTCCGCGCCTTGCACCCACAGGTGGCCGCCATCCCGCCCATCGAACTACCCTATTTCGACACGCCCAGCGGCCAGTATCGCGTGGCCCGTTCCGCGCCCATCCCGCTGACCGTCCGCGCCGCCAAAGTGGTCACCGCAAAGGATGCGGAAGGGCTGGCCTCCCCGGGCTCAGCCGCCGTGCGGCTCGAGGCCTGGGCCCAAGGCATCGCGCACAACTACGAAGGCGAGTCCGTGCTCGAGCCTCAGACCTACGGTTTGATGTTCGGAATGGCTACGCCGTCGTGGCTGGCCCTGCTGATCGCGCCGCCCTTGGGCTACTTCGCTTTGCTCGGCGCCGTCCTCTACACCCGCCGGCGCAACGCCGATCCCGCCCGCAACCGCGCGCGCAAAGCCCAGGCGCAACTGGCGAAGCGACTGGACACCGCCCGGACCGCTCCCTCTGCCGACGCACAGAACCAAGTGCTCGAAGCGCTGCGCCATTACCTGGGCGATAAACTCGGCCTACCGCCAGGCGCGTTGACCTTCAAGGATGTCCAGAGCCCGCTCGCGGCGCGCGGTCTCGACCCGGCAGTGCTCGAGCAACTCAAACAAGCCTTCCAAAGCTGCGAGGCCGGCCGCTACGCCGGCGGTGCGCTGCCCCTCGAGACCGCGTCCTTGGTCGAAACCTGCCAGCACATAGCCCAACAGATGGAGCGACAACTGGGATGAGTTCAGCCAGGTCCGTGAATCGTGCGTGCCGCTTGGCGCTGGCCCGGTGGGCCCTCGGCCTCGCCGCCGCGCTCACGCTCGGCGTGGTCCTGTTCCCTCTCAGTGCCCAAGCCGCCGCTGCGGCCTTGGCGGGCGACGACTTGCGCGAGCTCAACCGCGAAGCCGAGCAACTCTTTCGCCAAGCCAACGAGGCAGCCGCTGCTGACCGCCAGAAAGCGCTCGACTTGTACCAAAAGGCGTTGCTGCGCTTCGAGCGCTTGGTGCGCGAAGGCGGGATCGAGAATGGCAAGCTCTACTACAACGTGGGGAACTGCCACTTCCGCATGAACGACCTCGGCCGCGCCATTCTCAATTACCGCCGCGCCCAGCTCTACCGGCCCAACGACCCCAATCTGCACCAAAACCTCGAGTACGCTCGCTCCCGCAGACTGGACAAGATCGAGACCCCACCCCAAGCCCGCCTGCGGCGCACCCTGCTGTTCTGGCACTACGATTTCTCGTCGGAACTACGGCGCGGGTTGTTGGGGATCTCGTTCGTGGCCCTCTGGATTTGTGCGGCCATCCTCTTGTTCCGCAAGCGCACTTTCCTGAAGTGGACCCTGGCCGGTTGCGCCCTGCTGGCTGCGGCCATGTTCGCGTCTCTGCTCGCCGACGACCTCCACCAACGGCACACGCACCCGGGTGTGATCACCCAAGCCGAAGTGGTCGCGCGCAAGGGCGACAGTGAAACCTACGAGCCCAGTTTTCGTGAACCGCTGCACTCGGGCACCGAGTTCAATCTCGTCGAGCAGCGCGGGACCTGGTACCATATCGAGCTACTGGACAACCGCCGCTGTTGGATCCCCGTGGCGGGCGCCGAACTCGTCCGCCCACCGTAGGCTGAGCCGCTGCCGCAACCGTCCCACGGTCTATGCCGCCGTTGGCGAGGGCAACCCGCCCATAGCCGACCCCAGCAACCCTTATCGCACCGCGCCCCACCCTCGAGGACCAGTTCACCCCGACAGCTTCCCAACAACCTAAACCGTCAGGGTCCTCCCGCCCCAATCCCGCCCACCAACTCCCCTTTCTCGAGCAGCAACGTGCGCGAGCCATAGGCGGCGGCCTTGGGGTCGTGCGTGACCAAGATCACGGTCTTGCCCGCGGTCCGCCGCAGCACCTCGAGCAAGGAGAGCACCTCCTGCGCGGAACGCGCATCCAAATTACCGGTCGGTTCGTCCGCCACAATGAGCGCCGGATCCGTCACCAGCGCGCGCGCAATGGCCACGCGTTGTTCTTGCCCGCCCGACAACTGCCGCGGGAGGTGTTTCTGCCGATCCGCCAACCCCACTAATTCCAGGGCGGTCTGTGCCTGGCGGCGCCGTTCGCGTCCGTTCAATCTGGTGAGCAAAAGCGGCAGCTCGACATTCTCGAAGGCGGTCAACACCGGGATGAGGTTGAAGGTCTGGAAGACGAAACCCACGTTCAGGCTGCGCCAATCCGCCAGTTCGGACTCGCTCAATTGCGCCAGGTCGATCCCCTGCACTTGGCAAGTTCCACTGGTCGGGCGATCCACCCCGGCAAGGATATGCAGCAAGGTGGATTTGCCGGAGCCCGAGGGCCCCATCAGCGCCAAGAACTCTCCCCGGCCAATGTCCAGCGAGACGCCTCGCAACGCCGTGACTTCCAGGTCGCCCTGCCGATAGACCTTCGAGAGCTCCCGGATAGCTACCATCGTCATCGTCTCGTCCGGCATACCGGTGCACTCTTAGCGCCGGCACACCCCAAACGCAAGCCAGGCCCCAAACCACTTACGGATGAGAGCCAGGGGTAGATTACAGACGGCCGGTAGGGCGCGCAGTCCTCTGCGCGCCGCGGCCTCCTGTGCCCACCACGGTTTGCGGCGCGCAGAGGACTGCGCGCCCTACCGCCGACCTGTAGTCCATCTCGCTGACTCCTGAGCAGGGTCGGCATACCGCACCCGCGATCCCCCCGCCGCGGCACCCGCGCCCTTCCGCCCGAGCGCGACCGTCCCCGCTACGAACGCGTGACGCTGTAGAAGCCCGTCGCCGCGGTCCGCGCCACGTAAACGGACACCTCGGTGTTGTTGCCGTTGAGCGTCGTCTGCGTCAGGGCACCGTCCACCGCCGTCGCGAAAGGCACAACCTGCCAATCGCCTACCCCTAGCGCCGCCCGAAAACGCACGTCGTACCTGACGCCCGTCACCGTCGGGAAACTCAGCCGTAATCGGTCCGTGTTCGGCACCGTCGCGACCTTCACCGAAAAGCCAAGCCCGGGGATGCGGATGTTCACTGCCCCGGCGCCGTCAAACTCTGCCGTGTAGCGTGACAGCGGGCTGAGCGCCGGCCCCGCCCTCACCTCGCCGGTGGCCTTGAACCACGAGCCATGACACAGACATACCAACAGATTCAGCGATTTGTTATACGTGCCCACCGTGCAACCCTGGTGTGTGCAGACGGACGTCACCGCCGCGAACTCGTTGTTGGCCAAGCGCGTGACGATGATCTGCGGAAACGACGTCGGCATCCCGCCCACCCGCAATAAGACCGACCCGAAATCCGCCTTCAACGCCGGGAAGTCGTCCAACCGCAGCCGGAACACCCCGACCGTCGACCCGGCCCCGGCGGCTTGAGCCACCCGGACGGTCGCGTCCGAAAACGCCCCGCCGGCGCAGGCCGTCCCCGCCGCAAATAACTTAAGAAAACGCCGCCGCGACTGGAAATCCGCGAGGGCCCGACTGGTATCTCTTGTAGAACCTGAAATGGCCATAATTGCCCGAGATAATACGGCAGCTCGGCCAGTCCGCAAGGTTCGCCTAGAATTTCAGCGGCTCAGCGTCGGCTCAAGAACCCTTGTTCGGCCAGCCAGAACAGGCAGTCCTGGGCCCACGGATGCGGGTGCTCGAAGGGCGGTGGCGCGGCCAAGCCGATCCCGTGCCGGCCCCTCTGGTACACGTGCAAGTCGAACGGAACCCGCGCCTTCTGCAACGCCGCGGCGAACTGGAGGCTGTTCTCGACCGGCACAGCGGTGTCTTCCCACGTGTGCCAGACGAAACACGGCGGGCTTTGCGGTGTGACCTGGAGTTCGTTCGACAGGAGCCGGACCAACTCCTCGGGCGGTTCCGGGCCAAGCAGGTTACGCCGCGAGCCTTGGTGCGTGTGCGTCCCCATCGTGATGACCGCGTAACAGAGAATCCCCAGGTCCGGCCGCGAACTCTGCAGGTCAACGGGGTCCGCCGCCTCGGCTTGACCCGGGTCGAAGTGGGTCAGCAGCGTCGACGCCAGATGCCCGCCTGCGGACGAGCCCATGATGCCCACGCGACGCGGGTCCACCGACCATTCGGCAGCGCGCGCCCGCACCAACCGCACCGCGCGGGCCGCGTCGCCGAGCATGATCGGGTGCCGATAGCCATGCGAGCCGAGCCGGTACTTCAGGACAAAAGCGGTCAGCCCATGCCGATTGAGCCACAACGCATAGTCGTGCCCCTCGTGCGACGCCAGCCCGCCATAGCCGCCCCCGGGACAAATCACCATCGCCGCCCCGCTCGCCGTTCCTGGCGCCGGCAGGTAGGGCGTGAGGGTCGGTATGTCCTTCGCTTCGGCGCCCAAGGCCCCGGGCGCGCCGTTCGGCCAGAGCGCCACGGCCGCACCCGGTTCGGCCTCGATCCGAAGCGGCCCGCTCGCCAGCACACCCGTCAGCAACGCCGTCAGCAATAGGATGGTTCGCATGGGATCACTCGTGTTGATGGTCAAACCGGACGGACTGTGGCGAAAGCGCCCGCCGAAGGCAAACCCGCTTTACTGATGAGTCACTGAGCTGGACGACAACTCGGCGGTAGGGCGCGCAGTCCGCTGCGCGCCGGGGCTTCCTGTGTCCACAGCGGTTTACGGCGCGCAGAGGACAGCGCGCCCTACCTGCAATCTGTCGTCTATCCCGACCTCTCATCAGTAAGCAACGCGCTTTGCGTAACTCCGCACCAGGCGCGCCCACGGCTCGCGACTCTACGCCAAGAGCTCTCGCACCACCTCGCCATGGACATCGGTCAGGCGGAAGTCGCGCCCCTGAAACCGGTAGGTCAGGCGGGTGTGGTCGAGCCCGAACTGGTGGAGGATCGTGGCGTGCAAGTCGTGAACGTGCAGCTTCTTGTCGACCGCATAGAAGCCGAACTCGTCGGTGCCGCCATAGACCGTCCCAGGCCGAATACCGCCCCCGGCCAGCCAGATGGTGTAACCGTGCGGATGATGGTCGCGGCCGATCTCGTTGGGCTTGAGCGCACCCTGCATCATGGGCGTCCGCCCAAACTCGCCGCCCCAGACCACCAAGGTGGTGTCCAACAAGCCGCGCTGCTTCAGATCTTGCACCAGCGCCACGCAAGCCTGGTCCGTCTCGAGGCAACGCTTCTTGAGGTCGAACACCAGGTTCCCGTCCGGGCCGCCGTGATGATCCCAACCGCGATGGTACAGCTGCACAAACCGCACGCCGCGCTCGACCAAACGCCGGGCCAACAGACAGTTGTTGGCGAACGACGATCGCCCCGGCGTGGTGCCGTAGAGCGCGTGCATCGCCGCCGGTTCCCGGCTCAGATCCATCGCCTCCGGCACACTGGTCTGCATGCGATACGCCATCTCGTACGCCGCAATGCGCGTCTGAATCTCCGGATCGCCCAGCAGATCGTATCGCATCCGGTTCAGGTCGCCCAGCGCGTCGAGCGACTGCCGCCGCTGCTCACGCCCCAAGCCCGGCGGGTCGTTGACGAAGAGCACCGGATCGCCGCCCGACCGCAATTGGACGCCCTGGTGGAGCGTAGGCAAGAAACCGCTGCCCCAGGCGCTGTGCGTCAACGGTTGCCCCACTCCCGTCATTAACACCACAAACGCCGGCAGATCCTTACTCTCGCTGCCCAACCCGTAACTGAACCACGAGCCCATCGCCGGGCGACCCGCCAACTGCGCCCCGGTGTTCATGAAAATCGTGGCCGGGTCGTGGTTGAACGCCTCCGAGTAAAACCCCTGCACGAAACACACTTCGTCCACGATCGTCTGCAAATGCGGCAGCAATTCGCTCAACCACACTCCCGCCCCGCCATACTGCCGGAACGCATAACGCGTCCCCAACAAAGCCGCCTCCTTCCCAATCTGCGCCAAACGGATGTTCTTCACCAACGACTCCGGCACCTGCTGGCCATCCCGACGCTGCAGCTCCGGCTTGAAGTCGAACAAGTCCAGGTGCGACGGCCCCCCCGACATGAACAAATAGATCAAGTTCTTGGCCTTGGGCGCAAAGTGCGGACCCAAACCGGCCGCACCGGACATGACCCCGCCCGGCGGCGGATCAGCCGCCAGACCCCGCTCCTGCAGGAGCTGCGCCAACGCCATGGCGCCCATCCCCGTCATGCAGTGTTGGAGGAAGCGGCGGCGCGTCTGGGCGCGCACCAGTTCCAGTGGGGCTAGCTTGGGCGTAGGCATGGGCTTCATCGGTTGCAGACTCTTGTCTCGAGGCACACCCCGCCCCTCGTCAGTCTCGACTCCGTCATTCCACTCCCGCTACCAATCGTCTTCATCTTCATCCTAATCTTAATCTTAATCCCGATCTCACTCCTAATCCCCCCCGCCCTACCCCTTCGTCAGCGTCTCATCCAAGTTCAACAGCACGTTGGCCACCAGGAGCCACGCCGCGAGCTCGGACGCCGGCTGCCCGGGCGCCAACGGCGCCGACCCAACACGTACCAAACGCGCTGCCTCGTCCGGCTCGCGGTTAAAGTGTTCCCGTTGTTGATGCACAAAGCTCAGCAGCCGCTCGCGCTCCGCGGCCGTCGGACTGCGCCCCAAACAAGTGCGGAACGCAAATTGGACTCGCTCCCCCGGTCCCGCCCCGCCCTCCTCCAAGATGCGTTGGGCGAAGACGCGCGCCGCCTCGAGCAAGGTGGGCTCGTTAAGACCCGCCAAGGCCTGCAACGGCGTGTTCGTGCGCGGTCGTCTCGAGACGCAGACGTCTCGGCTCGGAGCGTCAAACGTGGCGAAGGTAGGGTAGGTGCAAACGCGCCGCCAAAAGGTGTAGAGACCGCGCCGGTAAAGATCGGGGCCGTAACTGGTGGGCCATTCGTCCATGCCAATCTCCGGACGCAGAAAGCCAATCTCCTTCCAAAGGTTGGCCACCTGGACCGGGAAGACACTGGGACCGCCCACGTCACGGTTCAGCAGACCACTCACCGCCAAGGCCTGGTCCCGAATCGCCTCCGCGTCCAAGCGGAAGCGCGGACCGCGCGCCAAAAGCCGGTTGTACGGGTCCACCTCGAGCAACCGCGGCGTGCTGACCGACTGCTGGCGGTAGGCGGCCGACGAGACGAGCAGCCGCTGCAGCGCTTTCAGGTCCCAGCCGCTTTGTTGGAACTGGACCGCCAACCAATCCAGCAAGCGCGGGTGCGAAGGCGCCTCGCCTTGCTTGCCGAAATCCTCGCTCGTGGCCACGAGGCCCGTCCCGAAAAAGCGCTCCCAAAGCCGATTCACCGTCACGCGCGCCGTCAGAGGGTGCTCCGGCGCCATCAACCACCGCGCCAAACTCAGACGATTGGCCGGCTCCCCCGCCGGCAGTCGAGGCAACACCGCCGGCACCCCCGCCGTAACGGTCGGCCCCGGGCTCAGGAAATTGCCGCGCAAGTGGACGTACGTCTCGCGGGGCTTGGCCAACTCCTGCAGCACGAGGGTCGTGTGCTTGGTCGTGGCCAACTCCGACTCGCGCTGGTTGAGCCGGAACAACTCTCGCTCGAGCCGCCGTACGGCCGGCGAAACGGTCCGGTAATGATCCGCCAGGGCGCGGCCCTGGTCAGCGGTGCGTTCGGCGGCCGGCACCGTCAACACCGCGCGGACGTCCGGATCGAGAGGCCAGAGCGCTTCCGGATCCGCAACGGTCGTCACCGAGAGGCGGAAGCGGCCCAGCGTGTGGCTGTTGCCGTGGTAATGATCCATGCGGAACCCGAGCCGCGTGCCGCCCGCGTAGCCGACCGGCTCCCGCAACCGGGCGATCAAAAAGTGCCGCTGGCCAAACCGCGGGCCGATGGCCCAACCGGTCTTCGGGTTGCCATCGATCGCGTGCTCCGCCCGATAGTACGTCTGCTCCCAATCGGCTTCGGCGCCCGCAAAAACCAGGTTCGTCGAGCCGCCCGCCTCGCCCACGACCGGCACAGCCCACACCGCCAATTCGTCCAGGATGAAGTTGCCGGTTTGACCCCAGCGCCCCGGCCCGCCCTTGGGCAAACTCGGATCGGGCAACACCTCGAGCAGGAGGGCCATCACGTTGGTCAGTGACGTCTCGGCCTGGACCAAAATCGTGTCGTAGATCGGGTTGCTGCCTGTCGCCAGCAACGAACCGTCAGCCAAATTCGTGTAACTCGAACCACCCGTTGACACCGCGTCGGTCAACGCCAGCGGCGCCCACACTTCCGGGGCCTCCCTCAGGCGCTGTTCCCACGCCGCTTGTCCGGTCGCCCACGAACCTTCCGCCGCCGCCAACTCACGCTGCACCCGGTCGAGCTGCGAGCGCAAATACTCGAGCTGCCCGGTCCAGTTCGGCGGCGGCACGGGTATCGTCGGCTCGACACTGTGATTGCCTCCGTCGGCCGTGTTGTTGAAGAAGGCATAGAACCGGTAATACTCCTCGTGCGAAATCGGATCGTATTTGTGGGTGTGACATTCCGCACACATCATCGTCATCCCCAACCACGCCGTCGCCGTGGTCGCCACCCGGTCCTTGACCGCCTTGGTCCGGTACTCCTCCGCGTCGCCGCCCCCTTCATCGTTGATCTTCGAGTTGCGGTGGAACCCAGTGGCGATCCGCTGGTCGAGCGTCGCCCGTGGAAGTAAATCCCCCGCTAACTGCTCGATCGTGAACCGGTCAAACGGCAGGTTCCGGTTGAAGGCGCGAATGACCCAATCCCGGTACGGCCAAATCGACCGCGCCAAATCGACCTGATACCCGTTCGAATCCGCGTAACGCGCCAAGTCCAACCACCAGCGCGCGAGGTGTTCCCCGTAATGCGGCGAGGCCATGAGCCGGTCCACCACCCGCTCATACGCCCCCGGACCGCTGTCCCGCAAGAACGTCTCCACCTCCGCCCAACTCGGCGGTAACCCTGTCAAGTCCAAGCTCAGCCGCCGAATCAGCGTCGCCCGATCCGCCTCCGGCGAGGGCGCCAAACCCTCCTGCTCGAGCCGGACGAGAATGAAACGATCCACCGGGTTGCGGGTCCACGCCGCTTGTTCGACCGCCGGCAATGCCGGCCGTGTAGGCGGCACAAAGGCCCAGTGCCGACTCGGGTCGTCCTCGGGCCATTCTGCACCGGCATCGATCCAGGCGCGCAAGGCCTCGATCTGCTCAGGGCGCAACCGTTCGCCTTTGGGCGGCATGACGTCGTCAGGGTCACGCGTCGTGACGCGGCGCCACAACTCACTGGCGGCGGCATCGCCCGGCACAAGGATGGTCTGCTCGGGCCGGTCCGGCCGAAAGACACCCGCGCGCTGGTCCAGGCGCAGCCCGCTCCGTTGCGTGTCGGGTCCGTGGCATTCGGTGCAGCGCTTGACGAAGATCGGCGCAATGTCCCGCGCGAAATCTACGGCCGCCTCGACCCTGACCTCCGCTAACCCCGCCCCCACGCTCAACCCCACCACCGCCGCCCCAACGCGCCCCCACCAGTTCGCCGGCCGACGGCCCTGCGCCCCACCGCCGGCCGCCGTCGATCGTAGAGGCGCAGAGCCTGCGCCGTCGCTGGTCCCGAATCGAGCTAGGTCGTTCATCCCAATAAAGGTCGCACGACGTCGCCGTGCACATCCGTGAGCCGGAAATCCCGGCCCTGAAACCGGTACGTCAAACGCGTATGATCCAAGCCCAGCAGATGGAGCACCGTCGCCTGCAGATCATGGACATGGACCGGATTCTCGACCACATGATAGCCCAGATCGTCGGTGGCGCCAAAACTGTGGCCGGCCTTAACCCCGCCGCCCGCCATCCATATCGTGAAGGCGTGCGGGTGATGGTCGCGCCCCAGCCAGCCGTCCTTGTTGCGCGCCTCATTCATCGGCGTGCGGCCAAATTCGCCCCCCCAAATCACCAGCGTGCGGTCGAGCAAGCCGCGCTCTTTGAGGTCCTTCACCAACGCCGCCGCGGCGCGATCTGTCTCCCGGCAACGGTCCACCATCCCGTGGCGGATGTCGTTTTCCTTGATGTCGCCATGACTGTCCCAGCCCCAGTGATAGAGCTGAATGAACCGTACCCCGCGCTCGATCAGCCGGCGGGCCAGCAGACAGTTGTTGCTGAACGCGGGCCGGCCCGGCTGCGTGCCGTACGCCTCGTGCACCGCCGCCGGCTCCTTCGAGAGGTCCATCAGCTCAGGCACACTGGTCTGCATCCGATAAGCCAACTCGTACTGCGCTATGCGCGTGGCAATCTCCGGATCGCCTAACCGCCCGAGTTGGATTTGGTTCAGCACCCCCAGCTTGTCCAGCGTCCGCCGACGCAGCCCGGCGTCCCAACCGGCCGGGTTCGACAAGAACAAGACCGGATCGCCCTGGGACCGGAGAGGGACCCCCTGATGAACCGTTGGCAGGAACCCGCTCCCCCACAGCGACGCCCCGCCGTCCGGCGCGTTCTTGCCCGAAACCAACACCACAAAAGCCGGCAAATCGCTCGCCTCGCTGCCCAACCCGTAGGAAACCCAAGCCCCCAGACTCGGCCGACCCAACCGAGCCGACCCCGTATGCACAAACAACTGCGCCGGCGCATGGTTGAACTCATCGGTCCGCATCGAGCGAACGATGCAGAGATCGTCGGCAATCTCCCGCAAATGCGGGAGCACCTCGGAAAGCGATTGCCCAGACTGCCCGCAGGGCGCGAACCGATGCGGCGTCCCCAAAAGCCGCGGTACCCCCTTGATGAACGCAAACCGCTCGTTCTCGATCAGCGATTTCGGCACCCTTTGGCCGTCCAACTCGACCAGCTTGGGCTTGTAGTCGAACAAGTCCAGTTGCGAAGGGGCACCCGCCATGTGCAGATAAATCACCCGCGTGGCTCGGGGCGCAAAGTGCGGCGGCTTCACCCCGCGACCATCCCCCGGCCCCGCCTCGACCGCGCCGGCCTCGAATAGCCGCGGATTCAGAAGCGATCCCAGGGCCATCGTGCCCAAACCCGTCCCGCAGCGCCGGAAGAATTGCCGGCGCGTCACCGCGCGCAAATACTCGCGCCGAATCTCGCTCAGGTCATTCATCGCTTGCCTTGTTCGTCATCGCGCCTGGGTCGCTCCACACACCTCACCCTTCCACGGCCTGCCTCAGCCGCGTGTGAGCGCCTCGTCCAGGTTCAACAGCACGTTGGCAACGACCGTCCAAGCCGCCGCCTCGGCCCACCCGTGCTCGCCATCAGGCGGCCCCAACCCGGCCACCGCCGCCGCCTCGGCCGCCGCCGGGTCCGCCCGGAACTGGCGCAGCGCTGCCCAATAGAGCTCTGCCAAATGCGCCCGTTCCTCCGCCGTGGGGCGCCGCGCCAACGCGCAGCGGAACCCGTAACCCAACCGCGACCGCACGGTCGGACCGCCTTCCCGGAGGATACGCCGCGCTAAGCCCGCGCTCGCCACAGTAAAGGCAGGATCGTTGAGCGTGGCTAAGGCCTGCAACGGCGTGTTCGTCCGCGGCCGCCGCACCGTGCAAACCTCCCGACTCGGCGCGTCGAACGTGGCAAAGGTCGCGTACGGCGCCGTTCGCCGCCAAAATGTGTAGACCCCTCGCCGATACTGGTCGCCTCCCGCGCTCGTGACCCACCGGTCCGAACTGTACGGGTTGTTCCAGATCCCCTCCGGCTGCATAGGAAAAACACTCGGCCCCCCGAGCTTCGGGTCGAGCAACCCGCCCACCGCCAACGCGGAGTCTCGCACCAGCTCCGCCGTCAGGCGCAGACGCACCCCGCGCGCCAGCAACCGATTGTCCGGGTCCCGCTCCGCCAACGCCGGCGCCACTTGCGCCCGTTGCCGGTAAGTCGCCGAGGTCACCATCAGCCGGTGCATCGCCTTCAAGCTCCAGCCCCGACGCAGAAACTCCGTCGCCAACCAGTCCAACAGCTCGGGGTGCGTCGGCGGCTCGCCTTGCGTGCCGAAATCCTCGCTCGTCTCAACCAACCCGCGTCCGAAATGCCCTTCCCACAGCCGGTTCATCGTCACTCGTCCCACCAGCGGATTCGCCGGATCCACCAACCACCGCGCCAAACCCAGCCGGTCCGGGCCCGCATCCACCGGCAGCGGATGCAACACTGCCGGCACCCCAGGCTGCACTTCCGCGCCCCGTTCGCGGAAGCTGCCACGCTCCAACACGTGCGTCCGGCGCGGCGTATCGACTGCCGCCAAAACGAGCGTGCTGGCAATGTCCTTGGGCTCCTGCTTGCGCAGACTGGCAATCTGCGACCGCACCTCATCCAGCGCCGGGTCGATCGATCGATAGTGCGCCGCCAACCGCGCCCGCTCCTCGGCCACACGCTCCCCAACCTCCCGCTCCAACACCCGCCGCACCGCCAGTGGAACCTCCGCCCACGCACGGAGGTCCTCGAGCGGCGCTGTCGAAACCGCCACGCGAAACCGCCCTAACAAATGCCCCGCCTCAGTCTGGTGCTTTAGCCGGACCACCAACCGCGTGCGCGGGGTGAGGGCAAAGGCCCGACGCGGCACCAACACCGCGTAGCGATCGACCCGATTCGTCGCCTCCAAACTCCCCACCGCCCAGCCCGTCCGCGGGTTGCCATCCCACAACCCACCCACTTCGTACCCCTCCGGTGACACATCCGCATACGCCCGCTCCCACACCACGTCATGCGCGCCACTCTGATCGGCGCTGAGCGCAAAATAGAACCCATGACCCCCACCGCGACCGCTCACCTTGAGCAATAACCGGTTCTCGCCCGCCGCTAACTCGAGCCGGACCCGCTCTAGATCCGGCCCCACCCCGCGCGCAGCGTTTCGCGCCAACAGCTTCTCCCCATTCAACCAGAGCTGTAGACCGTCGTCGCCCCGCAGCGAGACATAAATCGCTGTGGAAACCGCCACCTCAATCACCCGATACAGATAGGTCGCCACCACCTCGCCCGGCAACGCCTGCGCCACCCCATCCTTCCACTCCGGCCGTTCGACCCAACCCAACTGCCCCTCCCCATAGCGCTGACCCAAATCTACCGCCGGCTCCGACACAAAGGCACGGTCGAACGCTTCGCCAGGCGAAGCCGCCGGGAACGGCCCCACACTGTGCCACACCCCAAAGACCGGCGTGACCGTCGCTGCGCTCCCGTCGGCTTGAATCGGGTCCGCGCGCACCTCGACTTCCGAAAGAACGAAATTGCCTAACTCGCTCCGACCCGAGCCTCCCGCCGGCATCCGATCGTCCGCCAATACCTCGAGCCGAACCGCACTCAGGACGGTCCGCTCCGTCTCCGCGCGCACTTCATAGACGCTCTTGGCCGGTAGCGACCCGCCCGCGCGGACCGAACCATCCGCCAACCGCTCGAACGTCACCCCGTCCCCCGCCTCGAACGCGGCCGCCTCGAGCACTCGCCAACCCGCGGCTAGCCGAGCCCGCACTGCCGCCAACCGCCGCTCCCACGCTTCTTGCCGCTGGTCAAGCTCGGCGGTCTGAGTCTCGAGCACCCGCTGCAACGGCGCGATCTGAGCGCGCACCTCCGCCCGCCGCGCCGCCTGTTCGGGACTGGGCACCTCGAGGACCGGCTCGTTGCTCCGCCCGCCATCCCGGGTCTGATTGAAATAGGCGAAGACCTGGTAGTACTCCTGCTGGCTGAACGGATCGTACTTGTGGTCGTGACACTGACTGCAGCCTAGCGTCGTCCCGAGCCAAACACTGAACGTCGTGTTCACCCGGTCCACCACCGCAGCCACCCGAAATTCCTCGTCGTCCGTTCCCCCCTCCGTGTTCACCATCGTGTTCCGGTGGAACCCCGTCGCAATCCGCTGCTCCCGCGTCGCCCCAGGCAACAAATCCCCCGCCAGTTGCGCCACCGTGAACTCGTCAAAGGCCATATCCCGATTCAGCGCCTCGATCACCCAGTCGCGATACAGCCAATGCGACCGACGCTCGTCCTTCTCGTAGCCGTTCGTGTCGGCGTACCGCGCCAAATCCAACCACGGCACCGCCCAGCGCTCCCCATAGTGAGGCGAATCCAGCAACCGCTCGACCAACCGTTCGTAGGCCCCAGGCCCACGGTCCCGCACAAACGCCCGCACATCCCGAGGCGATGGCGGCAAACCAATCAGATCCAGGCTCACCCGCCGAATCAACGTCGCCCGTTCCGCCTCCGGCAACGGCTGCAATCCCTCCGCCTCCAACCGCGCCAAAATAAAATGGTCAATCCCGTTGCGCGGCCAACCCGAGTCCTTCACCGCCGGCAAGGCCGGCCGCACCGGCCGCTCATACGCCCAATGCTTGATCACGCGATCCAACTCCATTCCCACCCCCGCCGGCCAAACAGCCCCCTGCTCGAGCCAAGCGCGCATCCGACCCAACTCCGCCTCCGTCAAGCCGTCGCCCTCAGGCGGCATCAGATCTTCACCCCCCAAACCCGCCACCCGCCGAAACAACAGGCTCTCCTCCGCGCTCCCAGCACGAATCGCCGGACCGGACTTGCCACCCTGCAACACCCCGGCGCGCGCATCCAACCGTAGCCCAGCACGCTGCCTCTCCGGGCCGTGACACCCAAAACAACGCGCCTGCAACACCGGAAATACCTCCCGGGCGAAATCGACCGCCCTGGCCGTACCCGTCCCCCCACCCGCGAACCACCACACCAACGCCAATCCGCCCGCCGCCCATCGGGCCGCTAGCCTGCGCACGCGAAACACCCTCACCCGAAAACGGCCCCAGCGCCAAAGCATAGCCAGAGCGCCGCGCCAGCCCGCAGCGGGCCAAACGGTTCTGCTGTATCTTCGCATGAACTAATTGGAGCTAGAAGGTAACTTTAAGCCCGCGATGGCACGAGGGTTCTTTCCCCCCGCGCCACCCAACCCGCACCCAACCACCAACTCTGCCACCCCTAGGGCGCCCGCACCACGGCCCGAACCCGGACAAAACGATGGGTGCGAGCGCTCCACGAGTCGAGAAACGTGTAATTGGCCTCGGCCGTGCCCGTCCCATCGAACAGATTCCGCAGCGATCGGGCCGCCAAAACCGCAGTCGGACTCGATCCCCACTGCACCAAGTCCGAGGAGACCTCCACCTGGTACTCCAGGTGCTCCCCAGCCGGCCGCCGGAATGTGAGGGTCACCGCCTCCTGGCCGGCCAACCGCGTCGTGCCGAGCTGAATTGGTCCCTTCAGATTCGCCTCCTGCGGCGCGCTCCCAAACGCGTACTCAGCCGCCGCATCGCGACCGTCGCCGTCCCCATCGTCTGCAAACCCCCGGCTCAGACTGCCAAAGTGCACCTGCTCCCACTCGTCCGGTAGACCGTCCCCGTCCGTGTCCACCACCTTGGCCGCCGCCAAAAACAAAGCCTTCAACGCCTCCCGATTCGCCGCCTGGCTGAGGTCGTGTTCGGTCAAGTTGTAGACGGCCACCACACGGTTTTGACCGTCCAGAATCCGCACGTCCCGATACACCACACCCCACCGCGACCAGACGTTCTGCGTGAAGCTGTCTTGCAGCCACGGCAGCCCGCGCCCCTCGGTCGCCAAACCGTTGTAGGAACTGTCCGAGGTCCGATTCACACCCAGCAGCTCGATGTTAAACCCGGGGCGAGCCGCGCGGAGCTCGTCCTGAATCCGATCCAGGTACTCAAACTGAGTACGACAGTAGCCTCAGCCCGCCGCTCCGAAGTAGTACCCGGAAATCTGCAGCCGATAATCCCGCGGCGATACCGTCGCCTGACTGCGCACCGAGTTCGGATTCACGTCCACCAAGCCAAAGTCCGGCACCGGTTGCCCCCAACCGACCACCGCCAAGCCACCCACCACTACGATGCAGGCCCAAAGATTTCTCATGACCTGGACCATGCCAGCTAATCCCTTTCCTGTCAAAGCTTGACATCCCCTGCCACTCGATGCTCCCTCTCACTCGAGCAAACCCATGATGCCCCATGCCCTATCGCCATCGTCGTCGCCAGCCGCTCGAACCCACTGACCTGCCTCGTCCGGCGCGCCCAGCAGTCGCGCCCCACCGGTTGACGGCCGCCATGAACGCCAACCACCCTCGCGTCAACGCTCCCCATCTTTCCGCCCCTCCCCACTCCCCATCTTTCTGCCCCCCATGAACCTCCCAACCCTCTCCCGTCGGCGCGCCCTGCGCCAAGCCACCCTCGCCACCACCCTCGGCGCGCTCGGCGGCGGCGGGGCGCTCTCCGCCCTCCCACAAGCTCACGCCGCCGATGAACCCGCCCGCCGACCCGACCGACCCGACCGGCTGAACGTCCGCGATTTCGGCGCTGCCGGCGACGCCAAGACCGACGATACTGCCGCCTTTCGCGCGGCGCTCAAGGCGGCCGCCGCGCAAGGGGGCAACGCCGTGTTCCTGCCGCCGGGCAATTACCTCATCGCGGATACGCTCGACGTCCCCGAAAACGTCGTGCTCGAAGGGGTGTTCCGCGCTCCAACCGCGCGCACCCAGAATCGGGGTAGCACGCTTCTGGCAGTCGCCGGGGCGGGCCAGGCCGACGGCACGCCCTTTCTCACGCTCCACCAGAATTCCACCCTCTGCGGCCTCACCGTCTTCTACCCGGAACAAAAGCAAGCCAACCCACCCGTGCCCTATCCCTGGACCGTTCGCGGCATCGGCGACAACTGCTCGCTGGTGGATGTGCTCCTAGTCAACCCCTACCAGGCGGTCGACTTCGGAACGCGCCCGGCCGGCCGCCACGCCATCCGCGGCCTCTACGCGCAACCCCTCTACCGCGGGATCTTCATCGACCAATGCTTCGATGTCGGGCGCGTTTCGGACGTCCATCTGTGGCCCTTCTGGGGCGGTTGGGAGGGTGCACTCGGCCAGTTCACCCGCGAACAAGGCATCGCTTTCATCCTGGGGCGCACCGACTGGGAATACCTGTTCAATTGCTTCTGCATCGGCTTTAACGTCGGCTTCCAGTTCGTCAAAACCAAGGCCGGATCCCCAAACGCCGTGCTCACCCAGTGCGGCTCGGACATCGGCCCCACGGCCGTCCGCATCGAAAGCGTCCAGGATCACGCGGGCGTCTCCTTCGTCAACGGCCAGTTCATGGCGGGCATCGAAATCCAGGAAACCAACCGCGGCCCCGTCAAATTCACCGCCTGCGGCTTCTGGAATATCCCCACCACCGATTTCCACGCCCGGCTCGCGGGCACTGGACACACCACGTTCAACGGGTGCCATTTCGTCGGGTGGGCCCGGAAAGACCCACAAGCGCCCTGCATCCACGCCCAGCGCGGCGGCGTCACCATCGCCGCTTGCGACTTCGCCTCCCGCAACAAAACCCAGGTCTTGCTCGAGAAAGACATCGACGCCGCCTTGATCTTCGGCAACCGGCTCCGCGGCCAGGACCGCATCGTCAACCAGGCCGGCGATCGAGCCCAGATCGCACTCAACGTCGTGTCCCAGACCTAACCGAGGCCGACGTCTGAACGCGCCGACGGCGCCCAACCCGACCGCGTCCGACCCGATGGTGATCTCTTCATTTCGACAGTGTTTTAGTAGTTGACAGACTTGTTCCGCCGGCAGCGAGAAGAAGCCGGCCCCAGGCCATCTGACCTAGGCCCGCGCCCCATCGATTCTTGCGTCCTCCCGCTGATACGTTCATTCCGACAGTGTTTTAGTAGTTGACACGGTTGGGTGCGCCCAGCAGGAAGCTCAGCACGAACTGTCTTGGGCCGGTCACCCGCCACTTCGCCACCCCTTCACCCCCCTTTTGGCTGCGGCTTGTTCAACACTGTTTTGGTCCAAATTCGGCTCAAATTGGGCTTGCCAAGCTGGCGCAGGCCGCAATAGGCTCAGCCGCAATTGGCCGGTTGGACATATACACGTAAGTTTGAACGAAGTCGGTTCGCACTGACGCAGTGACCAGATGCTTATGAAACAACCCATAACAAACACCTCGCGCTCAACGATTACGGTCGCGCTGTCGCTCTCGGTCGCCCTGGCCGCTCAGGTGGCCACCGCTCAAGTCCTACTCAATGTCGTCGAAACCGGAGGCGACAATGAACCGACCGACACCATCTTGGCCAAGTGGAGCGGCCAAACGTGGAACGCTACCGTCAACAATGAACCGATCCCGGGCATCACGATCGGCACTCCGTACACCGCCGGCGTATTTGGCAGCGGCGCTCCGGCCTACGTGGATCGCAACCACCGCTACTGGGACGACCCCGGCACCGGTACGTTCTCAGCTCTGGCGGTTCCCGCCTACCTCGTGGGCCACGAGTACATCATGTCCGGCAACGATAATCGTGACAACGCCGGATACCGGTTGGACCTGACTCTCAGCGGCTCCGCCCGGGTCCTGATGCTCATCGACAACCGCCTGTCGGACGTTGACGCTTTGAACCCGCCAACCTTTGGCCCCACCAGCATGCAGTGGATCTTGGACGACGGCTGGCTGCCGACCGCCAACGGTCTGAACCGATGGGCCGATACCTCGCGACCGGACGAAGTGCCCATCGACGAAGGCGCCGACGGCTCGATCAACCAGTACTTCTCGGTGTATTACAAGGACGCTACTGGCGGCTCGATCAGCTTGTTCCAGGCCGACAACGCCGGCCGGAACATGTATGGGGTGGTGGTGGTGCCCGAGCCCTCGACCTGGGCGCTACTCGGCCTGGGCGGCTTGGCTCTGTTCTGGGGTAGCCGTGGACGTCGTTCCTAGACGGAGACCCTAACTCCTTTGTTGAAACCCGCAGGCGGGCGTTTCGCGCCCGCCGTTTTTCGTTTGCCGCACAGGTCAGCCGGACCCGATCGAGTTCGCGCCGATCGAGTTCGGGCTTGCGTTGGTCTGGTCCGCCCGGCATGGTCGCCGGCCGCGGTTTGCTGCAGGATCAGGGGGCAAATCGGCGGGGACCAACCATGAGCGATCTGTTGTGGCATGTGGCCCATACCCGGCCACGGTGTGAGAAGAAACTGGTGCAGTACTGCGAGCGGGAAGGGTTTCAGACGACACTCCCGCTTTACCGCAGCGTCAAGAAATACCGAGGCAAGAAACTGGTCTTCCTGAAACCCCTCTTCCCCGGCTACGTCTTTCTGCAACTCCTCCAGGCGCACCGCCAGAAGGTCTACCAGAGCGATTACGTGGCGAACCTGCTCGATGTGCCGGACCAGGCCGAGTTCGCCGAACAGTTGGAGGACATCCTCACGGCGCTGGACACCGAACTCGAGATTCGCTTGGCCCCGACCATCGGCGAAGGCTGCCGCGTGAAGATCAAGTCCGGCCCCCTCCAAGGCATGGAGGCGTGGGTCGAGCGTCGCTCGGGCATGGCCGAGGTGCTGCTGCGCTTGGATTTCATCGGTCAAGCCGCCGCCGTCAAGATCGACGCCACCGAACTCGAGCTGATCTGACCGCCGCGCTGGGCCACCAACCGCAGCCCGGCACAACCACCTCGCTGGCGGGTGGCCGCCATGGCCTCGATCCCGCAACGGTCGTCGATCAAGGCCAACCCCACCCCGCTGCAACCCTCACGCCCTTTCGGTCCGCCGCCCTCGGCCTTACGGGCGAGCCGCAACCCCAGCCGCCACCGGCGCGAGCGGTGTGCCACCCAGTTGCGGCGGATAGAAGTAACCCATGGTTTGGACCGCCACATCCGTACGATAGAGCCGGTCCTGTAACAGGCAGACGCGGCGGGTGTTGGCGGGCACCGTCGTGCTGTAAATCCTCAACTCACCGTCCAGGCTGGTGACCACCTCCTCCCGCCAGTCACCGAGGCAATCGGCGATCGCCACGACCCGACCCTCGATGGTACCGATAGCTTTCCGCGGGTACTCGTACAACTTACCGCCAGTCACGTACACCTTGGATGGGCCTGCTGTCCAGTAGATCGCTTTGGGCGAGAGGTCGCCCAGCGATTGATCCGACAACCGGCCGCCGGCGGCGCTGTAAAGCCAGTAGTTGGACCCGTCCTTTTCGCCCGCGTAACACTCGAGGCCCGGTTGGCTGGGGTCAATGTCGCCCACCATTCCCTGTCCATGCACGTGCTTGGTCTGGCCCTGGTAGCCCCACAGGATCGCGCCTGTCCGGGCGTCGACCAGGCAGACCTTGTTACGTGGCCCCCCCGGCTCGATCCCGTAGAAGATCTCGAGCCCGGGCCGCGCAGGATCGATGTCGGCCACATAACAGATGTCCGGGTGCCCCAGCCCCGTGGTCCATAAACCGCGCCCGTCATCGTCCAGCACAGCCGAGCCCAGGATGACTTCGTCGCGGCCGTCGCCGTCCACGTCGGCGGCGTGCAATCCGTGCATCCCCTGGCCGCGGTAGCTGGCGTACTCGCCTGCAGCCTCCCAGGCCCACCGGAGCGTTAGCGACGGATCGTACGCCTGAACCTTGATGATCCGGTACGTGCCGCGCACGACCGTTAGGTGCGGCCGCTGCCCATCCAGGTACGCCACGCCCAGTAAATTGCGGCAGTAATAGTTATAATCGTCAAAACCCTCCCGGCTCGGCCACGGCAACTTGGCCACCACCTCGCCGGTGCGCCCATCCAGCTTGACCAGGTATTCGGGCCCGGAGCGGACGTGGCCCGTGGGTTCGCGAGGATCGCCTTCCCCCGCCTTGGTGTACACCTCGGCGCAACCGTCGCCGTCCAGATCGTAGACAACGATCGGCGAGTACCAGATCCCTTGCTCGATGGCCCAACCCATATCGTAACGCCACAGGAACCGGCCGTCGTGCCGGTACGCCTCCAACCGATAGGTGCCCTCGCTCTTCTTCCAGTACCCAGGCTGCTGGTAGGGATCCGTGTTGAAGTCGGGCTGCTTTACCAAGTAATCCAACGCTCCGTCGCCGTCGAAGTCGCCCCAACCGACCTTTTGGGCGCGGTGGTTGCCCTCGAGCCGGAGCGGAAGGTAGCCGCGCACAATCCCGGGCGCTTGGGCCCACCCCACCGCTTCGCCACCCGTCCCCCCTCCCACACGTTCGACCCGGTAGTGCCATTCCCCAGCACCGGCGTCCGCGTCGGAAAAGTCGCACGAGGCCGTGATCGGCTGGGCATTGAGCCTCTCGCCCCGCTCGTTCGGGCCGCGCGCGCGGAAGACATCGAAACCCGCCGCGGGTGGATCGCTCGCCAACAGCCGCCACCCCACATAGACTTCCCGTTCACCGGTCCGCAACGCCACCACCCCGCGATCGAGACGCTCGGCCGCTTGCGCCCCCCACGGTTGCCCAAGCCAAAACAGACTAGAGGCCAGCGTCACCCCTAAAGAAACGGTGCGCCTGCGCTGCGAGATCAGGTGGTTCATCAGGGCGCCTAGCCTCCCAGAGTTGAGCCGGCAGTTCAAGCCCAGCGATCCCCTCAGTCCGCCGCCTGCGACGATGTGCACCCGAGCGCAGTCGTTCAGCACTTGGCGCTCTTGCGCTTCCTTCCGATCGTCCCCCGCGCCTGCGCCTTCCTGATGTAATCCGGGGCAAAGGGCACTTGGCAGGCCGTGTTGCCCATATCCACCTCGACCCGCCCAATCCGCTCCGCGAAGGCCAGCGCCGTGCCGGTGAGCGGCGCCACGAACACCCCCACGGCGATGAGGAAGCCGTTCATTTGGTAGCGCACCCCGTTCGGTGCCTCGTGGATCGTGCACGCCACCCGCTCCAACAAACGCTCGAGTGCCGGCAGATCCAACGCCGCATCGGGCTTGACCGATACCCAGCCTGTCAACGTCGCCCACCCGGCTTCGGCTACGCCGCTCTGGCGCGACTCGATCCATTCCAGCGCCAGCGACCAGCCATGCGGGCTGCCCGCCGCTACCCACGGCACCGCCGAACACACCAACGGCCCGCCCTCGGCATGCTTCACCCAATGGCGCAGGTCGCGCTTGGTCATCCGGGCGTCATCGGCGATCAAGCCAGCCAAGTACATCGCGTCATACACGCCCGAGTCGTAGAGCTCGAGCGCCAACGGGTAGTCCCGCTTGACGCGTTTCTGGATCTTCTTCAGCTCGGAAATCTTGACGCCGAAACACGGCTCGCGCACGCCGTGGTTGAGCAGCACCTTCTTGTAGCTGGCTTGGCCAAGCGCCTCCAATTCTCTCAGAATAGACGTTGCAGTCATCGTGCTTCCGAAATCCGCGCCCGACGCCTCGGCAGCGGCCACCGTCCGTTCGCCGCGCCCGACCGTCACGTTCTTGCCGATCCTGTATTACTCATGGGTCACTGAGGTGGACTACAAGTCGGCGGTAGATGGCACAGTCCTCTGCGCGCCGCGGCTCCCTGTGTCCACGGTGTGGTTTACGGCGCGCAGAGGACTGCGCGCCCTGCTGGCAATGTGTCGTCTATCCCGGAGTCTCATCAGTATTCTCATCCGTACCGGCCGACGAAGCGTACCCCACCGGACTTCTCTTGTCGAATCGCACCAGCTCAACCAAGCCAAGGCAAGGCCGGTCAGCACCCCCCTGCCGCGCTCCGCGCCACCGCGCCGTGGCCTCGCTCGACCGTGGCGCCTTTCCCCTCCCCCTGCCCTTGCCGCGGCATTCGTCCCCCCCTTTGTCGTCCACCCTTTCGCGTTGTCTTTCTCCTCCCCCTCTGGCTACATCTCCGCTCATGAATTCCCAGCCCCAGCCGTCGCCGTCTCGAATCGCCGCAGTCAATCGCCGCCGCTTCCTTTCGGCTGCCGCCACCCTCCCCCTGACCCTGAGCGTCGTCGCTCCCCGCATCCTGGGCCGCGGCGCCGAGCCGCCCCCGAGCGAGACCCTGAACATCGCCGGGATCGGCATGGGCGGGATGGGCACCGGGGACATTCGGAGTGTCGCCAGCCACAATGTCGTGGCCCTGTGCGACGTCGACCAGCACGCCTTGGAGCGCAACGCCAAGCAATTCCCCAAGGCGCAGCTCCACCGGGATTTCCGCCGAATGCTCGAGGCCCAGAAGGACATCGATGCCGTCATGATCGCCACGCCGGATCACCAGCACGCCGTCGCCAGTGTGCTGGCCATGAAACTGGGCAAACACGTCCACTGCCAGAAGCCGTTGACGCACTCGGTGTACGAGGCGCGCCTGATGGCCCAAGTCGCCCGAGAAACCAAAGTCGCAACCCAAATGGGCAACCAGGGTCAAGCCGGCGAAGCGCCACGGCTCATCTGCGAAACCATCTGGTCCGGGGTCATCGGCACCGTGCGCGAGGTTCACGGCGGCTCCAATCGTTACCCGCCGATATCGCCCCGCGGCATCCGCCGGCCCCAAGAACGCCCCCCCGTCCCTCCCCAACTGAACTGGGACTTGTGGCTGGGTCCTGCGCCCGAGCGCCCCTATCATCCTTGCTATCATCCCTTCGCCTGGCGTGGTTGGTGGGACTTCGGCACCGGCGTGTTGGGCGACATCGGTTGTCACCAATTCTCGGCCGTGTTCAAAGCCCTCAAGCTCGGCCACCCAGCCTGGGTCGAGGCCTCCTCGTCCAACCACCAATGCCCACCCGAAATCGCGGACGAGACCGCCCCATTGTCCTCGATCACACGCTGGCATTTCCCAGCCGAAGGCGATCGTGCCCCCGTCCAACTCACCTGGTGGGACGGCGGCCTCAAACCGGAGCGTCCCCCTGAGCTGGACGCCAACGCCAGCTTCGCCGAGGGCGACTGGCTCATGATCGTGGGGGATAAGGGCAAGATGTACGGCCACCGCGTCATCCCGGTGGCTTGCGCCCGCGAACTGGGCGATCCGCCGCGAGTCCTCACCCGTTCGCCCGGCCACTATGAGGAATGGTTACAGGCCTGCAAAGGCGGCCCCCCGGCCGGCTCGAACTTCATCGACCACGCCGCGCATCTGGCCGAGGTCGTTCTCCTCGGCAACATCGCCATCCGCTCAAAAATCCGCCTCCTCTGGGATGGCCCGAAGCTGCGCTTCACCAACTCCGAGGAAGCCAACGCGCTCATCCATCCGCCTTACCGAGCCGGCTGGAGTGTGTCGTCCTAGACCCGAAGAAGGCGAACACCACGTCCGCCTGGGTGCGTTTGAGCCAGTCGTCCGGGCTGCCGAAACCCTCGGACCGCAGCCGCACCGTCAGTTCGTCCCCAGCAAACCCCAGGTTGCGAACGACCAACTCATGTTGCGGAAACCGGGTATGGATCAGCGATTCGAGCCAACCGGAGTGCTGCATCCGATCCGCCAGCGTGTTGCCAACGATGCAGATGTGGTCACCGGGCCGCAGCTCGATTCGGGGTGCACTAGCAGCCCGAGTCGCCAACCCCAAACTCGAACCCATGACCGCCGCCAGCGCCACACCCAGGCCGACGCGCCGTCCCGACGCACCCACCGCCCCGGCGCTCCGGCTGCCCCGGCCCCAAATCGGCACGCCGGACTTCATCTCATTCGACCTCGTAATACGCGCGTTCACTGATGCTTGGTATCAGTTCCCTCCGTCACTGACGAGTGGTTTCTCGCCTCCACCCCCGACGACCGCTCGCGTGCTCCCTCAGCGGCTGCCACAGGGGCGGGCGCGGGGAATCGGCTTTACCTCGCGCCGCCTGCCGGGCACGGTGACTGGGCGATGAAGCGACGAGAGTTCCTTGGGTTGGCTGGCAGCGGGGTCGCGGCCAGCCTCGTGCCCCCGCGACTCGAGGGGGCGAACCCCGCTCATCTCGGCGCCGGCGCGGCGATGAGGGTCAGACCCTTCGAGCTGGAGGAAGCGAGCCTCGCCGAGCTGGCGGCGGGTCTGGAAACCGGCCGGTACACGGCGGCCTGGCTGGTGCGGAAATACCTGGCGCGAATCGAACAGGTCGACCGGCGCGGCCCGGCGCTCAACGCGGTCATCGAGTTGAACCCGGATGCCCCGGCGATCGCTCGCGAACTCGACCGGGAACGCAAGGACCAAGGGCCGCGCGGGCCGTTGCACGGCCTCCCCATCCTGCTCAAGGACAACATCGATACCCACGACCGGATGCACACCACGGCCGGTTCACTGGCGCTGGCAGCGTCGATCGCGGCGCGGGATTCGTTCGTGGCTGAAAAGCTGCGCGCCGCCGGCGTGGTCATCCTGGGCAAGACGAACTTGAGCGAGTGGGCCAACTTCCGATCGAACCGATCGACCAGCGGCTGGAGCGGTCGCGGCGGCCTGACGCGCAACCCCTATGTCCTGGACCGGAACCCCTCCGGCTCGAGCTCGGGCTCGGCGGTGGCCGTGGCCGCGAATTTGTGCGCGGCGGCCATCGGCACGGAGACAGATGGGTCGATCCTCTCGCCCGCATCCTACTGCGGCATCGTGGGGGTGAAACCGACGCTTGGCCTGATCAGCCGCACGGGCATTATTCCCATCGCGCACAGCCAAGACACAGCGGGTCCCATGACGCGCACCGTGACGGACGCGGCCATCCTGTTGCACGCGTTGGCCGGCCCCGATCCGCGCGACCCAGCTACCCGCGAGAACCCGGCGTCCACCCCGCCAGACTACACCCAGTGCCTGGATCCGCACGGACTGCGCGGGGCGCGGCTGGGCGTCGCCCGCAAGTTCTTCGGCTCGCACGCGACGCTTCAATCGCTGCTCGATGAGGCACTGGCCACGCTGAAGGCCCTAGGCGCCGAGTTGATCGACCCCGCCGACTTGCCTTCGCACGGGAAGTTCGGCAGTGCCGAGTTCGAAGTGTTGTTGTACGAGTTCAAGGCGGACTTGAACGCCTATCTGAGCGGCCTCGCGCCGCATGTGCCGGTTCATTCGTTGCCGGAGTTGATCGAGTTCAACGAACGCCACGCGGCGCGCGAGCTGCCCTACTTCGGCCAGGAAACCCTCCACCGGGCCGAGGCCAAAGGTCCGCTCACCGAACCGGCATACCTCGAGGCCCTGGCGACCTGCCGCCGCCTGGCGCGAGATGAGGGCATCGATGCGATCATGAATGCGCACCGACTCGATGCCCTCGTCGCTCCCACGACCGGCCCAGCCCATGTCACGGACCTGGTGCATGGCGACCGCGGCACCGGTGGGAGCACCTCGCCCGCGGCCGTGGCCGGTTACCCCAGCGTCACCGTGCCTGCGGGTTGGGTGGCCGGACTACCGGTCGGGCTCTCCTTCTTCGGCCGCGCGTGGGGCGAACCGGTCTTGCTCAAGTTCGCGTTCGCCTTCGAACAGGCCACTCGGTTTCGCGCCCCGCCGCGGTTCTTGCGCGGGGTCTTGCCGCGCCAGTGACGAATGCAGCCGAGCTCGCCTCAGGCCGATCCGCACTGACCCTCTCCTCTCCACCATGACCCCAAGACACCTGATGAACTCGAACCTAATCCCCCCTACCGCGGTGGCGTTCGCCGTCGCTCTCCTCCAGGTTACCCACGCCCAGCCCGAACGGTTGCCACCGCTTGCGTCGCCCGGCCAGGGCCCCTATCTGAAGGGCGAACTCATCTATCCCCTCGACAACAAGCCGACGCCCCAATGCCACGCCTCGACTCTGGCCGAGACTCCCGCCGGCCTGGTGGCCGCCTGGTTCGGCGGCCAACACGAAAAGCATCCCGACGTGGGGATCTGGCTCTCCCGGCACGACGGCGCGAGTTGGTCGAAAGCCACCGAGGTGGTCAACGGCTCCGAAGGCGAAGCGCAGAATTACGCCTGCTGGAACCCGGTGCTCTTTCAACCCCGCACCGGTCCGCTGCTGCTGTTCTACAAGGTCGGCCCCTCGCCCAGCACTTGGTGGGGGATGTTGGTGACCAGCTCCGACCAAGGCCGAACGTGGTCAACGCCCCGAAAGCTCGGCCGCCACGACGCGATCGGTCACCTGCTCGGGCCGGTGAAGAACAAACCGGTTCAACTGGCCGACGGCGCCATTCTTTGCCCCTCGAGCACCGAGCACCAGGGTTGGCGGGTCCACTTCGAGCTCACCCGCGACCTCGGCCAGAGCTGGCAGGTCATCGGGCCCATCCACGACGGCCGCGACTTCGGCGCCATCCAACCCAGCATCTTGACCTACCCCAATGGCAGGTTCCAGATCCTCTGTCGCAGCCGGCAGAACGTCGTGGCCCAGAGCTGGTCGGAGGACGGCGGCCAGACCTGGGGACCCATGACCGCCACGGTTCTCCCCAACCCCAACGCCGGCACCGACGCCGTCACCCTCGCTGACGGCCGCCAACTGCTCGTCTACAACCATACCACCCGCAGCCAGCCTTTCCCCTCGGGCCGCAACATGCTGAATGTCGCCCTCTCGCGGGACGGCAAGGACTGGCGGCCGGTCCTCACCCTCGAACGCGAGCAAGGCGAGTTTTCTTACCCCGCCGTCATCCAGGCGGCGGACGGCAAGGTCCACATCGCCTACACCTACCTGCGCCAGTCGGTGAAACATGTCGTGCTCGCACCCGACAGGCTCCTCGGCCCCTGAATTCGATCGACTTCCCGCCCAGCGCGCCCTCCCTCCCCTCCCGCAGGATGCCCACCGCGCTCACCCTGCCGGGTGACGCCGCCAACTGCGGCTCCCTTCCCTGGTGTCACTCATGTCAAGTTCTTTGATCCTGTCTTATTGCTCCACAGGGTGAGGGCCCCGACCGCGGTCCCTTCCTGGCGCTCACGTCCAGAGCACGCGGACACCAGACAGTGAGTGTCGTGTCAACAATTAAAACCCTGTCAAATTAGAGCCTTCAGCCTTCTGCGGTGCGCCCCAAAGATTCGCCAAGTGCTTCTCCCGCAATCGGCCCGTGCGGCCCTCAGAGCCCGGAGCTCCCTGCCAGCACTCCACATCCATTGGAGTTCAGGAAGCTTGAACGCCAGGTCCCCTACCGTCACCCTGGACAGGTGACAACCATCCGTCAAACGCGCTCCGCCGGCCTCCTGCCCCTGACCCTGGCCGGCCACGACAGAACCGAGGCCACCCCCAGCGCCGCCTCAAGCCTTCGAGCCAGGGGAGCGAGCTTAGCCGCCGTGCGGTTGGCCGTGCTGCTGGCGCTCGCGTTGGCCAACTCGATCCAGGCGGCCGAGTTCTTCGTTAGTCCAAGCGGGCGCGACACCGATCCCGGAACGCGCACCCAACCATTTGCCACGCTCGCCCGGGCGCAGCAGGCCGCGCGCGCTTTGGCGGGCCAAACCGCCGTCACCATCACCCTGCGCAACGGGACCTACTACCTGCCCGAGCCTTTGGTGTTCACCGGCGCCGACTCCGGCACAGGTACGGCCCCGGTCGTTTATCAGGCCTTTGCGGGTGAGGAGCCCGTCCTCAGTGGCGGGTTGCGGCTCGAGCTGAAATGGGAACCGTTCACGAACGGCATCTGGCGGGCGGCGCTGGCCTCATCCGACCTGCGAGCTCAAGCCTCCGGCCTCGCCTTGGACCAACTCTTCGTCAATGGCCAACGCCAGCCCATGGCGCGCTATCCCAATTACGGTCCCCAGGCCCAGTACTTTCAAGGTTACGCCAGGGACTGCTCGGCGCCGGAGCGGGTGGCCCGCTGGGCGCAGCCAGCCGGGGGTTTTCTGCACGCCATGCACCGCTCCCTCTGGGGCGACATGCACTGGCAAATCACCGGTAAACGCGCCGATCACACCCTGGATTTGCTGGGCGGTTGGCAAAACAACCGGCAGATGGGCGCCCACGCCGAATACCGCTTCGTCGAGCACATCTTCGAGGAACTCGATGCCCCCGGCGAATGGTTCCACGATACCCATTCCAACACCCTCTACTACTATCCGCTGCCCGGGCTGGACCTGGCCTCGGCCACCATCGAAGGCGTGCGCTTGCAGCAGTTGGTCGAGTTCCGCGGCACTCGCCAGGCGCCCGCCCGCCTCATCACCCTGCGCGGCCTCACCTTCCGGCACGCCACCCGCACCTTTATGGACAACAAGGAACCGCTGCTCCGGAGTGACTGGACCACCAGCCGCAGCGGCGCGATCTATTTCAGCGAGTCCGAGGATTGCACCATGCGCGATTGCGTGATCGACCAGGTGGGCGGCAACGGCGTCTTCGTCGATGGCTACAACCGGCGCCTGGCGATTGTCGGGTGCCGCATCGCCGAGGCGGGTGCCAGCGCGATCAGTTTCGTGGGGCGTCCCGCGGCGCTGCGCTCGCCCCTCTTCGAATACCATCAGACGCAAACCCTCGCTGCCATGGACCCGACGCCCGGCCCGCAGACCCCAGACTACCCGGCCGATTGCCAGGTCGAAGATTGCCTGATCTACCGCACCGGGCGCGTCGAGAAGCAAACCGCCGGGGTTAATATCGCCATGGCCGAGGCCATCACCGTGCGCCACTGCAGCATCTACGATTGCCCCCGCGCCGGCATCAACATCTGCGACGGCGCCTTCGGCGGGCACCTGATCGAGTTCAACGATGTCTTCGACACGGTCAAGGAAACCGGCGACCACGGCTCCTTCAACAGTTGGGGGCGCGACCGCTTCTGGCATCCGGACCGGGCCGTGACCGCAGCCTGGGTGCGGGAGCACCCGGACATGCCCCGCTGGGACTGCCGCCGGCCCATCGTCCTCCGCAACAACCGCTGGCGCTGCGACCACGGCTGGGACATCGACCTGGACGATGGCTCCAGCCACTACGAGCTGTACAACAACCTCTGTTTGGCCGGCGGGATCAAACTGCGCGAGGGCTACTTCCGCCAGGTCTCCAACAACATCACCGTCGACTGGACCTTTTGCCCCCACGTCTGGTACCCGGACTCCCACACCACCTTCACCCGGAACATCGTCTGGGAAGACCGCTATCGGCCCGCCGGCATGCGATCGACCGACCAAAGCCACGGCATCGATCACAACCTCGTGCACCAACCCGGCGCCGCCGCGCGACCGGCGATGGGCCTCCAGCAGTTCGGCGGCGACCGCCATTCCCTCGTCGCCGACGCCCAGTTCGTCAACCCTGCCGCCGGCGATTACCGAGTCCAAGCAGGCTCGCCCGCGCTGAGCCTCGGATTCACCAACTTTCCCATGGACCAATTCGGGGTCCGATCGCCCGCCCTGCGCCGGCTCGCCAAGACGCCGCCTTTGCCCGGCACACTAGCCGCCGCACGCATCCGCAGCGGCGGTTGGGACCGCAAGTACAGCGTGCCCAAGACTGCCGTCTGGCTGGGCGCAACCCTCAAGAACCTCGGCGACCTCGCCGAACGGTCGGCCGTGGGCTTGGCCGACCCGGGCGGTGTGCTGGTAGTCTCAGTACTCGCAGACTCGGTTGCGGCCCGAGCCGGCCTGCGCGAGAACGACGTCATCCGCGCTTGCGGTGGCGAGCGCGTCGACAACCTGGAGCAGTTAGCTCAGTTGGACGTTGCCGCCGAGGGCTCCAACCCGGCGCCCCTGATCCTGCGCGTTTGGCGGAACCAGGCGGATCTGGACGTCGCAATTCCACGACCCGCGCGGTAAGCTGGCGCGTCGGCACTTTTCTTCTCGCGGATCGTGGGTGGCGTGCTTCCCACGTCCAACATCCCCATCCCCCCACGCCTGGGCGCCCTCGAGGGGATGTTGGATCTCAGCCGGTCCTCATCCGCCTGCGTCGGCGCTGCAATCTTTCTACTCGTCAAGCCGTCTGATACGGCGTATAGGTTCACCGAACCCTGAGCGCAACAGGAACCTATAATCAATTCCATGAACCCACACACACCGCCCCCGCGACTCTCCCGCCGCCATTTCCTCCAGGCCAGCGCCGCCGCTGCCGCCGGCGTGACCTTGGGGCTGAAGCCCACCTACACCATCGCCGCCAGCAACCCCCAAGGCGCGGACACGACGAGCATCCTCAACTACAACCCGGACATGGAATATCGCCGGTGCGGCAAGACCGGCTGGATGGTCTCAGCCGTCTGCTTGGGAGGCCACTGGAAGCGCGTGGACCAGATGGTGCCCGGGATCTTCCAGGGCGGCAATTGGCTGCGCGCCGATCTGAACCACGCCGAGTTCAACCGCAACCGCCACGACGTCGTCACCCGTTGCATCGAGCGCGGCATGAATTACATCGACGCCTGCACGCACGCGGAAATCGTCACGTACAGCAAGGCCCTCCGCGGGCGCCGGCACCAAATGTACCTGGGCTGGTCACACTACGAACACGAAGCCCGCCGCCCCGAATACCGCACCGCCGCCAAACTCATGCAGACCCTCGACGCGAGCCTCAAAGAGACCGGGGAAGAATCCGTTGACCTGTGGCGCATCACCTGCATCGCCAGCCCGCGCAAAGGCGCCAACCAGGAACCCCTGCCCGCCCACACCGAACCCGAATCGGAACAGATCGCCCAGGCCCTCGCCCAGGCCAAGCAGTCCGGCAAAGCCCGCCACACCGGCATCTCGTCGCACGACCGCCGCTGGCTCGAATCCCTCGCTGGCTATGGGCTCGCATCCGCGGATGACCCTCGCAGCCGCCTGGGTTCTCTGGCTCGCGATCGGAGTCGCCGCGCCACCCGAGGCGGGCAACTCGAGTCCTCTGCCGCCGTTGGAAGTGGCCCCGGACGCGCCGTTGTTGCTCGAGGAAACGGAAGCCCGCCCGGTCGTACCGGGCCAGCAACCCGCCCCACACCACCTCATCTGCTACGACTGCCACGGCAATCTGCGCGAGGAATCCCTCTCCGCTCAGCACGCCCGCGCCGGCACCTCCTGCACCGACTGCCACGGACCTTCCCACGAGCACGCCGAAGACGAAGGCAACACCACACCCCCTACCGTCATGTTCGCCCGTGCCGCCATCGCCGCCCAGTGCCAGTCCTGTCACCCAACCCACGATGCCCCCGCCACCGACGTCATCCGCCGCTGGCGACAGCGCCGCCTGCAGCGGCTTCGACCCGAGACCATCGTCTGCACCGATTGCCATGGCCAACACCGGCTCCCCGTGCGCACCGTGCGCTGGGACAAGTCTCAGGGCCAACTCCTGCCCGGCGCTACACGCTGACGTCCCTCGACCGGACCCGAATCCTTCGCGAGGTGCTTTCCGTTGGACAGACTGGTGGAAATGACCGAAAGTCGGCGCTGGCATGATCCGAGCAAGGTCCAGAGCTAGGGCAGAGTGCCGTCCATCCCCAACCGGGCGCGCACTGGCGCTCACCGCGGTGGCCGGCCTTTGCTGCGTGAGCACGGCCTGGGCGCCCGCCCGCGCGGCGGTCAATGTGATGCTGACGGGTGTGCCGGACTACGATTGGCACGTGGGCTGTTTTGGCACCGCCTGCGGCAACTTGATCGGGTTCTGGGATCGTCATGGATTCCCCGATTTCTACACCGGCCCCACCGCCGGCGGTGTGGCCCCCTTGGACGCCTACGGACCGAACCGCGGCATCCGGTCTCTCTGGGCGACCAAGGCCGGCCAGGACGGTCGACCCACCGACGAACCCGGGCACGAGGAGAACTAC
>Ga0194125_10001038_pt1 | contig 47008 bp, 45 predicted proteins | sample TA2KigC250mmetaG_FD_148626 | JGI IMG/M metagenome (GOLD analysis project Ga0194125, IMG submission 148626) | Freshwater microbial communities from Lake Tanganyika, Tanzania - TA2015034 Kigoma Deep Cast 250m | ecosystem: Environmental > Aquatic > Freshwater > Lake | place: Tanzania: Lake...
TCGGCATTCCGCAATCGGAAGGAACTATTTCACCGCGTAGAGAATGGGCGTAGGCTTTGGTGATCTTGGTCTGGACTAACCTTCCAACCAAACCTAAATCTCCTTCGAAGTTGACCGTTTTGTTGGTTCGGGTTCTTCCGGTCACGTCCCGCTCGCTCTGTTTGCTATAACCCTCCACCAGGACTTCTTCGATATGACCTTCGAGGGCCTGGTTCTTTTGAAGGGTGATCTCCTTTTGAATCTTCTGTAGAACCGCCAGCCTTTCCTGTTTCACCTGCTCTTCCACCTGATCGCCGATCCCGGCGGCCATTGTTCCCTTTCTTGGAGAGTACTTAAAGGAGAAGAGGTCATCGAACCGGACCTTCTTCATCAAGTCAAGGGTCTCTTCGAAGTCCTTCTCCTCCTCACCCGGAAACCCGGCGATCACATCCGAGGTAATCGCAATGGAGGGGCAAACTTCTCTCAACCGATCGATCTTTTCAACGTATGACTCTCTGGTGTAGCCCCGATTCATCGCCTTCAGGATTCCATTTGAACCGGATTGGAATGGAAGATGAATATGCTCGCAGAGTTTCTTCAGCCTCCCATGCGCCTGGATCAGTTCTTCAGATAAATCCTTCGGATGAGAAGTGGTGAAACGAATTCGCCCAACCCCCTCGATTTCATCAAGCCTTGAGAGAAGCTCCGGAAATTTGATCTCTTCTTTTAGTCCCTTTCCGTAAGAATTGACATTCTGGCCAAGGAGGCAGATTTCTTTCACACCCCTCTGTGCCAGGTGACTGACCTCATCCACAATCTCCTGATTCGGCCGACTCCTCTCCCTTCCCCTCACATAGGGGACAATGCAGTAGGAGCAGAAGTGGTTGCACCCCTGGATGATCGTGACATAGGATTTGACCACGGATACTTGGCCCTGAGGGAGAAAGGCGTCGAGGTGCTTCCCTTCCGTATCAAAACCGGTTTCACAGACCTTCTCTCCTATAACTTCCGCCCTCTCCAGCATTTTTGGAATCAGGGGAATGGCGTGGGTTCCGATCACCATATCGAGGTAGGGAATCCGGGCCAACAATCTTTGGCCTTCCTGCTGAGCCACACAGCCGGCCACCCCGATGATCGTTCCTTTCTCCTCTTTCAATCCCTTAAATCTTCCAAGGGCGCTGTAGACCTTCTGTTCCGGCTTTTCCCTGACACTGCAGGTGTTGACGAGAACGAGGTCAGCCTCCTGCGCATCTTTCGTCTCAAGATAATTGGACCTCTCGAGAAGCCGGAGGATCTGCTCCGAGTCGTGCTCATTCATCTGACAGCCATAGGTTTCGATGTAGACACGCTTTTGCATCGATTCATTCACCCAGATATTGCAACCGATGGATTCGTTGATCACATTCGGAGAGTGCAACCTACTTCAGTCGTCGAACTTCCCGGCGGGTCCTTTATCGCTCGCAAGGCGGGCGGCCCGTTCAATGATCTTGCTCTCTGCCCATTCCGCAGGGTCTTCCATCCGGCCAACTTTTGGTCCAAGATCGTAGGAGTTTGCCTTTAAAATAGCCTCGATGGCAAAGGGGGCCGTATCCCGAGAATTGAAGACTTCTGTCATCATCTTGTAAGCAAATGCCCCCACCTGCTCGACGATCCGATCCCGGATCTCCTTGGGTTGGGAAAGCAGTTTATTTTCAAACGGAAGGTTAAGATTTTTATAGTCTCCCTTTTTCCAGCTTTTCGATTGGGCATGGGCCACCATCTCCGCCCAGAGCTCCTCGGAAACGCCCTCCCCTTTGACTTTGCTGAAATTTCCATCCGCATCGAGAATGGCGTTTCCATAATCATTGACCTGAACTCCCCATGAGATCATCTGGAGGGCTGTGGCGACATTCGCTTTGGTGGTATGGGTTTTAGCAAGGATTTGACGAAGTCTCTCCGAGCTGTTGCCGGAGGTTCCGTGCTGAGCGCCGGAGACCTTATACTTTTCGATGGCCGCATGAATACTGGCAGTCAATTCGACCTGGATCCCGGAATCCTTCTCTTCGATGCCATGGGTCGTCCCATTGTTCAGAGCGATCCAATCCGGGAAAATGTCATGTGCGTTCAGGCCCCGGATGAGAAACAGGGCTTCTTCTACTGTGGAGAGCCCTGCCTCGCCTTTGATTTCACCCACTTCTGTTTCGAGCCCCGCCCATGCAGGGATATAGGGGTTGATGGAAATATTGGCCAATAGGTTCTGGTCATCTGGGAGATGAGACGCATCAATGGCAATCGAGGTCATTCCTGCTTCAAAGAAGGTGGGAATCTCAACCTTTGCCGCCGCGAGGTCCTTCTCATTCTTAATTCCATAATGGTCGGCATGTATCGCCACCGGGATGGTAATTCCAAGTTCGTTGCAGATCGTATCGACCAGCATCGCCATATTCCAGTAAGTCACCGCACAATAGGCTTTTGCGCCCCCCTCCGATTTTGCGATCTCGATGATGACGGGCGTGTTGGCTCGTTGGGCGGCCTGAAGAACTCCCCGGATCACAAATTGATTCCGGCCGTTTGCCGCCATTGCAATCGCTTTCCCTTTGGCGATCATGGCCCGATCCACCACCTTCCCGCTCACAATTAAGGCTTTCGAATTAGGGAAAAGTTTCTTGATGTTAGGCGGCCGTCCAATCTCAAGGGCTTTTTTGAAATCAGCTTTTGCAACTTTTCTTTTTGCCATGGCCTTCTCTCCTTTTGGGTTGTAAAATTGAATAGAAAATAAGGGTTTTGTTTAACGGTGACGGTAACGACGCCCGTATCGTCTATAAAAGGTTCCGTCTGACGTGTTTAATTCTTTTAAACGTAGCGGTTACCGAATAACGAGACGGGCTTCGTAGCCGTAACCCTAACCCGTGTTTCTTAAAACCTTGGCAATATCCTCCACCAACTTCTTTGAACCCACATAGAGCGCTGTTCGCTGGTGATGTTTGCCCGGCTGAATCTCAAGAATCGGGACCCCTGCTTCATTGACAGCCGTTCCGCCTGCTTCGCGGCACATGAAGGCCACAACCGACCCCTCATACATGAGGCGCAGTTTCCCTTCCGGACGATTCTTTTTTGGATTGGGATGATTGACGATTGCGGGATACATGAACATGCCGCCATTTGTCAGGAGCCTGTGAAAATCTCCGGCCAATGCGCCCAGATATCTGAAAGCATATTTGCTTTCATTCTCTATGATCCATTTCTGAACCCTCTCGGCATAGGTGGTACGATTGGCGGCATTAAACGACAACTCCCAGCCCTTGGGGTCTTCGGGAAGGATCATTCGGGTAGGCCTGACAAAATTCATGGTCTCGTCGATATGGAACTGCCAGGTGCCCGCATCCCTCAGCCCAAGAGTAAAGGTTCCTGTCGGAATCACAAACATGCCGGCGGCGATATAATCTTTTCCTGCCCTCAGGTGGCCGTCCTCAGGGCCTTCCAGATTACGCTTCGCAATGCCGAATAGGAAACCAATCGGCAGTCCATGGGGGATATTGGAGGAACCGTCCATGGGGTCGAAATAGACAAAATAACGTCCTCCATCGGGATTGATCTGGATGATCTCCTCCGATTCCTCGCTGACCGCATGAATGACCCGGCCCGAGGTCTTTAGATAATGAAGGGTGATCTCCTGGGCGATCTGATCCATACGCATGACATCCTCACCCTGCACGTTTATGTCGCCTGCCGAGCCGAGATTCCCCTTCAATGCGCCGGTGAGATAGTACTGCTGGATATACTTTCCCGCACTGATGATGGCGTCCATGAGGACCACAAAGTGATAGGTGCGATTATGCTTCTCCTGATGCTGGAGAAGAAAATTCATAAAGGTCTGCTCAAATCGAATCATGGACTTCTACTCCCTTCTTCCTTGTTTTTCGGAACTACACTTTCCATTTTCTTAAGAGGCGAATCGAACCGTAATTTGTCAGGTCGAGATGGAGGGGGGTCACAGAGATACATGCCTTGGATACTGCTTCAAAATCGGTGTCCTTCTTCCGATCAAAAATGAATTGTCCGCTTCCAATCCAGTAATATTTTTTCCCCCGCGGATCGGTCTTCTCGATGACGCCGCTTCCATTATGAACCCATCTTCCCTGACGGGTGATCTTATAGGATTTAATCTCCTCCTCGCTGAGGTTCGGGACATTGACATTGAGAAGGGTATCCTTCGGCAGTCCATGTCTGATCACATGTTTGGCCATTCTCACCGCAAACCGTGCCGCCGCATCAAATTTAAAATGACTCCGCGAGACCAGGGAGACGGCAAAGGAAGGGATGCCTAAGAGGGTTCCCTCGAAGGCCGCAGAGACGGTTCCGGAATAGGTGACATCATCCCCCAGGTTTCCCCCTTTGTTAATCCCCGCGACGATCAGCCCTGGCCGATCGGGGAGGAGGACATTGACTCCCAGATGAACGCAATCTGCAGGAGTTCCATCCACAGCGTAATAATTCTTCTTGATCTTTTCTACACGAAGGGGTCGATGGAGGGTAAGGGAGTGAGCGATGGCGCTCTCTTCCCGGTCAGGAGCGACAACGAAAACATTGCCGACCTCGCGGAGAGCCCTTGCCAGTACAAGGATGCCTTTAGAATGGATCCCATCGTCATTGGTCACCAGAATTTTTGGCTTTCTGTCCATAGGGGATGGGAGAAAAGATGGTCGGGGCGAGAGGATTTGAACCTCCGACACCTGACACCCCATGCCAGTGCGCTACCAGGCTGCGCTACGCCCCGAAAAACACCAAAAAACAATGGAATGATGGAATGATGGAACATTGGAATACTGGGTTTAACAAAGAAGAAACATTTTTTTCTATAGCTCTAATCCATCATTCCAATATTCCACGATTCCATTATTCCAATATGCTTTCAGTATATTCAATTTCATCAAAAAAGTCCAGACTAATCGACGACCACGGCTGTTCCTCGGGCGGTCACCAGCCACATTACCATATCATTATGCGTTCCCAAAACCTGATAGTCCACATTCACTCCGATGACTCCATTGCCTCCCATCTCTATCGCCTCATCCTCAAGCGTCCGGACGCAGAGGTCCCTTGCGCTCTTCACCTCCTCGGCCCAGGAGATCGAAACCCCTCCGTTAAATCTCTTCAAATCCAGATCCTGGACCAGGCCCACTCCGAAAATATGTTCGTGGGTCACCATTCCCAGTGTCTTCAAAATTTTTCGGTTGCTGAAATCAAAAGCATGAACAGTTATTATTTCCTTTCTCTTCTGTTCCTTCTCCAGAAACTTTCTTACCTCTTTCTTCTTTTTCTCGCTACAGGTGGAGCAGATGTCGGGGAGGCCTTGTCCCGATTCATAGACATAAGAGCTTCCACAGGCCGTACAGCTCACCACCCAATTCATAAAAAATCCTCCTTTTGCTTTGCCGATCGCTTCCGGGATGCCCCCTCTTAAAACCACTTATTCCAGTATTCTTCTGATCCCCTTCAACTCTTCCCGGACCGCCAACAGGAGTTCGTGATCGATTCCTCTTGATCTGTTCTCAACCAGCCTCAGCTTGACTCTGTTGTTTCCTGCTCGTTCAAAGTCTCTGATCTTCTTCTTCGCTCCGGAGATGGTGAACCCTTCCTCGTAGAGGAGTTTTCTAATTTTCAGGATGAGGTCCAGATCTTTTTTCCGGTAGAGGCGCTGGAGGGACCCTCCTTTGTGAGGCTTAATCACTCTGAACTCCGACTCCCAATAACGGAGCACATGCGGCTTGATCCCCGTGATCCGGCTCACCTCTCCAATCCGGTAATAGAGCCTCTCCTGGGAGATGGGATATTCCATTTCTCGCTTCTTCAGCAATCTCGTCACAGCCTTATCACCTCACTCTGCCGACCTGACCATCCCTTGACGGAGATGGAAATGGGCTAAGGGTGACTCGCAGGTTTCGATTCACCCCGCACCATTTAAAGTTTTATTCTTTAGAAAGAGGAGGCAGGGTTATATCAAAACAACTCCCTCATGGCTCCCCTATGTTTTAACATCAGGTGCGGGGTTCATTCACTCGGGGGAGCCACGCTCTCCTGCCTGCGTGTCCTTCCGGTTGAGGCATGCCTTCAACACCTGACTCGGCTTAAAGGTTAAAATCCGTCTCGGAGTAATTTCGATGTCATCCCCTGTCTGAGGGTTGCGGCCCCGCCTTGATCTCTTGTTCCGGATGACAAAATTTCCAAAACCCGAGATCTTGATCTTGTCATTGCGCTGGAGATGCTCTTTGATGATATCGAAGATGGACTCCGCAATCTTGGCCACCTCTTTCTTAGAAAACCCAACCTTCTCGTAAATGGCCTCCACAATATCGACCTTCGTCATGGCCTTCCTCCTCCTTTCCCCGAAATCTTTACCCCTAAGTGTAAATCCGAAGCACGAAATCCGAAATTCGAAACAATCTCAAATGACCAAATTCTAAATGTATCAAACAATAAGATTAGAAAATTTGGATTTTGAAAATTTGAATTTGTTTCGGATTTAGATGTTCGGATTTCGGATTTTCAACTCCAAACCCGATTTGCTTCCCCGGCGAGCCGGGGGTTAAGGGTTTATCCTCTCAATTCCGCCTTAAAGGCTTCCCTTAACCTGGAGATGACCTTCTCATGATATTGGTTCACTTCATCGTCCGTCAGAGTCCGGTCACTGGCTTGATACCGAATCCGATAAGAGATGCTTTTCTTCCCCTGGGGAACCGGAACTCCCCGATAGACATCAAAGAGCTTGAGTTCGTCGATAAAGGGTTGCTCAAGCAAACGGATGGCCTCTTCCACCTTCTCCGCTTCGAGGTGATCCTCAACCACGAGGGAGAGATCCCGGTGGACCGCGGGAAATTTCGGAAGGGGTCGAAATCTCCTTTCTTCCACTGCATCCTTCACCACCTGGTCAAAAGCGATTTCAAAGAGATAGGCCTTCCCGGGGATCTCATAATGGCCCATCGTTTCCGGATGGACCTCGCCCAGAACGCCCAGCGCTCTTTCTCCGAGGAAGATCTTCGATGACTTTCCGGGATGAAGATAGGGGATATCCTCGGCTCTGTCAAATGTAATTCCTTTGATCTGAAGGAATTCGAACAGATCTTCGACACAGCCCTTGACATCGTAAAAATCGACCTGCCTCACTGACGAGGCCCAATGGACTTCTCCATCCATTCCCATGGCCAGACCTGTAAGAGTTTTGACTTCTTTTGGGAGTCGTTCCCCTTGCGCGGGCAGATACACCTTCTTCAATTCGAAGATCCTCAGGTTCACATTCTTATGGGAGAGATTGTAGCGGGCCGTCTCCATCAGACCCGGAATCAGCGAGGTTCTCAGGACGGAAGAATCCGCTGTCAGAGGGTTCAGAATGGGAAGGCACTGCCTTCTCGGATCATCCGGAGAAAGGCCGAGTCCATTCAAAGAGAGAGGAGCCGTAAAGCTATAAGTGACCACTTCGTAATAACCGTGCTGGATGAGGAGATCTTTTGCCTTCTGTTCAAGGATCAACTCCCGGCTCATCTCCTCGGGAGAAGGGGGCCCTTTCGGAAGGGTGAGCGGAATCTTCTCATATCCACCGAGACGTGCCACCTCTTCAATCAGATCGATCTCCCTCTCCAGATCTCCGCGAAAGGAAGGAGGTGTTATGCTCAGCCTCTCTTCACCCTCCTCACGGACATCCAGCTCCAGATTCTTTAAATAAGCCTTTATCTGTTTGGTCGAAATCTCCGTTCCCAGGATCCGGTTCACGCTGGGGACGCTCAAACGGATCGGGTTGGGCCGGATGGGTTTCGGATAAGCATCCACTGCTCCTTCAACCACTCTTCCACCGGTGAGTTCCTGAATCATTGAGGCCGCGCGGTTGGCCGCATTCAGACACCCTCCGTAATCGATTCCCCTTCCAAACCGGTAGGAGGCTTCTGTCTCAAACCCGAGCTTTTTAGAGGTCCTTCGGTTGTTCATCGGGTGAAAGTAAGCGCTTTCCAGAAGCACGGTCCGGGTCTGGGCCCTGATCTCGGAGTTGAGCCCTCCCATCACGCCGGCAACAGCCACCGGCTTGACCCCATCGCAGATCATCAGCATCTCTTCGTCGAGAACCCTCTTGACTCCGTCCAGCGTGATAAACACCTCGCCCTTCCGAGCCCTGCGGACTACAATTCTCCCCTCTTCCAGAAGTTCAAAATCGAAGGCGTGAAGAGGCTGTCCGCACTCCATCATCACATAGTTGGTTACATCGACGACATTATTGATGGAGCGAATGCCTACCTTCTCCAACCGGTTTCGCATCCAATACGGAGAAGGGCCGATCTTCACCCCTTCGATCACGCGCGCCACATACCGGGGACAGAGATCCGGATCCAGAAGGGTCACGGATGTTTTCTGGTGAATCTCACTTCCCGCGTCAGAGAGCGACAGGGTTGGATATTGGAGTCGCTGATCGGTGAGGGCCGCAATCTCTCTCGCCACTCCAATCACACAGAGGCAGTCCGGACGATTCGGTGTGATGCTGATATCGAGGATCGTATCCGCCAATCCCAGTGCTTCCCCAAGGCCCGCGCCAAGAGAGGCATCGGGATCGAGGATCATAATCCCTGAAGCCTCCTGCCCCAAACCCAGCTCGATTTCCGAACAGAGCATCCCTTCGGAGACCTCTCCCCTGATCTTAGACCTCTTGATCTCAGTGCCGTTCGGGAGTTTCGTTCCGACCAGGGCCAGGGGAACTCTCTGTCCTTCCCGGATATTCGTGGCGCCGCAGACGATTGAAAACTTCTCACCAGAGGTTCTTGCCTCGACCAGGGAAAGGCGGTCCGCATTGGGGTGCCTCCGGATCGATTGAATCTCAGCCACAACGATCTTTTCAAACCCCTGACCCGTAGGCGTGGCCGCCTCAACCTCCAACCCTCCCATGGTCAGAAGGTTGATCAACTCCTTTATCCCCACCCGGATATCCACATAATCCCTGAGCCAGTTGAGACTGACTTTCATAATCCATCCTGAGATCAACCCTAAAGGGTTGAGTTACATGTAACTCAAGGCTTCAGCCTTGATTCAATCTAAAATTGCTTCAAGAACCTCAGATCATTCGTGAAGAAAAGCCGAATGTCGTTGATGCCGTATTTGAGCATAGCGATTCGTTCGATCCCCATTCCAAAGGCAAAACCGGTCACTTCTTCAGGATCGTAGCCCACAAATCGATAGACAGCAGGATCAACCATGCCGGAGCCCAATATTTCGAGCCATCCCGTGTTCGAGCAGACTCCGCACCCTTTTCCCTCACAGATGAAGCATTCGATGTCAATCTCCGCGCTCGGTTCCGTAAAGGGAAAGAAACTGGGACGGAACCTCAATTGGGTCCCTCTTCCAAACATCTGGTGAACGAAGACACTTAATACCCCTTTGAGGTCCGAAAAGGTGATTCCCTTGTCGACAAGAAGGCCCTCGACCTGATGAAACATCGGAGAGTGTGTCGGATCCGAATCGCACCGATAGACCGCTCCCGGACAGATCACACGGACAGGCGGCCTCTTTTTCTCCATCGTCCTCACCTGGACAGGAGAGGTATGCGTTCTCAGAACCACGTCCTCCGAGATAAAGAAAGTGGCCTGCATCTCCCTGGCGGGATGCCCTTTTGGAATGTTGAGGGCCTCGAAATTGTAATAGTCCAATTCCACTTCCGGACCTTCCACCACTCCAAAGCCCAACCGTGAGAAGATATGGATGATCTCATCCAGGGTTTGAGTGAGGGGATGTCTTCTCCCTGAGACCATCCCTCTGCCCGGAAGGGTTACATCGATCCTCTCCCTCCCCAGCGATTCCATCCTCTCCTGTTTCTGGATACGCCGGAGACCTTCCTCAACTCTTGCCTCCAGATCTTCTTTGATCTCATTCGCCCTTCGGCCGATCTCTCTTCGCTCAGCATCGGGAAGCGTTCCCAAACGTTTGAGAAGTTGCGTCAGACTTCCCTTCCTCCCCAATACCCTGACCCGGATTTCGGAGATCTCCGGCTCGGTCTTTGCCAGAGCGATGGAGGCCCGGCACTCCTCTTGAATCTTTTCAAGCTCCTCTTTCAACGCTCTCTTCCTTTGAAGATCCTTTTGCAGGGCATACAATGAACGATGGACAACGAACAATGCAATTCAGGAATATTGGAATGCTGGAATGTCGGGTCAATGCCAAAAAATAACTTTTATCTAACCCATTATTCCGCTATTCCATCTTTCCAATGATTTGGGGTTATTGTTCATCGTTGAAGGTTCATTGTCCCTGCATTGCCTTGGCCTTCTCAACAATCTTCAAAAAGGCGCCGGGGTCGCTCACTGCCAGATCGGCCAATATCTTCCGGTCCAATTCAATATGGGCTTTCTTCAAGGCATTCATCAGACAGCTGTAAGAAAGGCCGTGGATCCTCGCCGCCGCATTGATCCGGGTAATCCACAACCTCCTGAAATCCCTCTTTCTTGCCCTCCGGTCCCGATAGGCATAAGCAAGGGCGCGGTGAACCGCATCCACGGCTGTCCGATAGAGCCGGCTCCGTCCTCCCACATAGCCCTTGGCCATCTTTAAGACCTTCTTCCTTCTCGCTCTGGTCTTCGGTCCACCTTTTACTCTTGGCATGAAAAATACTCCTTCCTCAAATTATTCAAGTTCTAAGGTTTCGGTTACGAAGCCCGTTTCGTAATTCGGTAACGGTGACGTAAAAAGAATTAAAAGACGACAGACGTTTCCTTTTATAACCGATACGGGCTTCACAACCTTTACCGATAGGCTTTATTTTCGAAACAGCTCATTCCTGTTTTCCATTTGGTTCTTATAGGTAGGGAACCAATTTCTCGATCCCTTTCATATTCGTCTTGCTGATGATCTTGGATCTTCTGAGACCTCGCTTCCGATTGGCCGATTTCTTTGTCAGGATATGCCGTGCGAACGCCCTCTTCGCCTTCACCTTTCCGGTCCCCGTCTTTTTGAATCGTTTTGCCGCTCCACGGTTCGTCTTTATTTTTGGCACGATCTCCTCCTTGTCTGGATAGTCGGGAGTGGAACGTAGCAGGTGGTATTCTCTTCTACCTTCCACCTTCCACTTTCCACATTCTATGCTGTCTTCTGGCTCGGCAGGGGAGCCAGGATCATTACATAATTCCTGCCTTCAAACTTGGCGGGCTGTTCAATCTTTCCCCATTCTTTCGCCTTCTCTGCAATCCGTCCCATCATCTGCTTCCCCAGGTCGGAATGGGTGATCTCTCTTCCCCTGAAGATAATGGTCACCTTGGTTTTATTGCCCTCTTTTAAAAAACGCTCGATATGGCGGAGTTTGAACTCCAGGTCGTGTTCTTCTGTCTTGGATCTCAACTTTACTTCCTTGAGATGGACGACAGCCTGCTTCTTCTTCGCATCATGGGCCTTTTTGCTCTGCTGATATTTGAACTTTCCGAAGTCCATGATGCGACAGACCGGCGGTTCCGATTTCGGCGAAACCTCCACCAGGTCTAAATCGGCATTGGCGGCTACCCGAAGCGCCTCTACCAGTGGCAATATCCCTAACTGCTTCCCTTCAGAGTCGATGACCCTGACCTCCCTTGCCCGAATCTCACGATTGATGCGTACATCCCTGCTGATAAATCCCACCTCCTTTTTCAGATAGTTGAGAGTGGAATGTGGTGAGCGGTTTAACCGCTTTCCACCTTCCACCTTTTGTTTTCTGCTTTCTACCCTCTACCTTCCACTTTCCACCTACAAAGCCGGATAATCAGATTCGACCAGACGGATGAACTCTTCCACGCCTATTGAACCGATCGTCTCGCCGCTCCGTTTGCGTGGAGAGACGGTTTCTCCCTTCTCTTCCTTATCTCCTATCACCAGCATATAGGGAATCTTCTGAACCTGCGCCTCCCGGACTTTGAACCCCAACTTCTCATTCCTCAAATCCCTTTCAACCCGAATCCCCCTCCGGATCAACCGATGATAGACCTTCTCCGCATAGGGGATATGCCGTTCCGTCACCGTCAAAAGAATGGCCTGAACAGGGGCAAGCCAGACCGGAAAGGCCCCGGCATAATGCTCGATGAGCACCCCGATAAATCTTTCCATAGCTCCGAGGATCACACGGTGGAGCATGACAGGTCTATGTCGTTCGCCATCGCTTCCCACATAGGTGAGATCGAACCTCTCGGGCATGGCAAAGTCAACCTGAATCGTGGCGCACTGCCATCTCCGGTTCAGGGCGTCTTTGAGTTTTACATCAATCTTGGGACCATAAAAGGCCCCGTCCCCTTCGTTGATCTCAAAGGGGAGGTTTTTCTCCTTAAGGGTGTTGAACAGGGCATGGGTCGCCTTCTCCCAGTCCTCATCCGTTCCGATGGACTTCTCCGGCCGGGTGCTCAACTCCATCTCGTATTCGAAACCGAAAACCTTCATCACATCATCGACGAATTGAATGATTGCGCCGATCTCATCGTTCAGTTGATCCGGGCGGCAGAGGATATGGGCATCGTCCTGTGTAAAACCCCTGACCCGGAGCAGTCCATGAAGTTCTCCGGATTTTTCATGGCGGTGAACCGTGCCTAATTCGAAGTATCGCAGAGGAAGGTCCCGGTAACTTCTGATCTGTGATTTATAGATCAACATATGGGCGAGGCAGTTCATGGGCTTGATCCCATACTCCGCATCCTCCACCTTGGTAAAATACATCTTGTCCCGGTAGTTTTCAAAATGACCCGACCGCTTCCACAGATCCAGCTTGAGAAGCTGGGGACCGATGACGATCTGATAGCCCCGCTTCAGGTGTTCTTTTCTCTCAAAGTCTTCCAGGATCGTCCTGAGGAGGGCTCCCTTGGGATGGTAGATTACCAGGCCGGGACCGGCCTCCTCACTGAGACTAAAAAGATCGAGTTCCCTTCCAAGCTTCCGGTGGTCCCGTTTTCGGGCCTCCTCAAGCATATGGAGATAATCTTTCAATCCCTCGGAATCCGGGAAGGCAGTTCCGTAAATCCGCTGGAGCACCTGATTCCGGGCATCTCCCCTCCAGTAAGTTCCGGACACGCTTAAAAGCTTGAACGCCTTGATCTTCCCGGTTGAGGGAAGGTGGGGACCTTCGCACAGGTCGACAAAAGAACCCTGGCGATAGAGAGAGACACGATCAGGAAGGTCGTCCATATGATCGACTTTATAACTCTCTCCTATCTTTTGGAAAGTTAAAATCGCCTCATCTTTTGGAGTTTCATTTCGAATAAAAGGCTCATCCTTTTTGACGATCTCTTCCATTCTCTTTTCAATGGACTCGAGATCCTGTGGAGTGAAGGTCTTCTCATAATCGAAGTCGTAATAGAAGCCTCCTTCCGTCGACGGACCAAAGGTGAGCTTTACCGAAGGGAAAAGTTCTTTCACCGCCTGTGCCATCACATGGGCAGCCGAATGGCGCAAAATATCGAGGCCTTTTCTCGAGTGAACGGAGATGAAAGAGATTGAAGCATCCCTTTCCATTGGTTTTGAAAGATCGACCAAAGCGCCGTCCATCTGCGCTGCCACTGCCTCTTTATCAGCAAATTCGATGAGTTTCGTTCCCTTCGGAACCAATCTCTTTTCCCCATCGGGCAATGTGATTGCTATTTTCTCTATCATGGTCGCCTGAATTGAAATGGAAGAGGCATCACCCATGTGAAAAAATGAATGATGCCTCTCCAATTTTCTTGTTAAAATGTCTTTTTTCTCAATAACTTGTCTTTCACTTCCTGATAAATAGGTTTAAATGGTAGGCACGTGGGGATTTGAACCCCAGACTTCTACCGCGTCAAGGTAGCGCTCTCCCCCTGAGCTACGTGCCTATAACCCTCCTCCTTGCACAACGGTGACTGCTCAAAATTCCCCTGTATGTATAGCCCCTTTTTTGATTATTGTCAAGGAAATTATTAAGTTATAACGTAATCCCTCAGTTAATGAAGCAGAAAAGGGTCGGGGGGTTTTTCTGGATAAACCTTGAAGCGCAACCTTTTCCTGTTTAACTTTATAGGCTTGCTACCAAAAAATACAATCCAAACAGTAGGATGGCCGGTCTGTAAGACTTAAGGCTACCCCTAAAAATGTCATTCCGGCGCAAGCCGGAATCCAGAAGCTCTTCATATGACTGGACTCCGGTTTTCACCGGAGTGACGAATTTGGAATTGTTAGAGGTTCCCTTAAATGACCGCTTTACAAGGTTTTGTAGGAAAAACCCGCCGACCCTTTTACTTCACGTCCTGAATACCAATTCCCCTTTCCTGTCATCCATATCCGCGGTGACCGTATCCCCTTCCTTAAATTTGCCTTCCAATATCCTTATTGCCAATCTATCCTGAATCTCCTTTTGAATCACACGCTTAAGCGGGCGAGCGCCATAAGCGGGATCGAACCCTTCTTTTGCTAAAAATTCCTTTGCTTTCTCAGTCATCTTGAGGTCTATCCGCCTTTCGAGAAGCCTCTTTTCAAGTTTCATTGCCTGGATATCCACAATAGCCTTTATCTCTTCAATTCCAAGACTATGAAAGATCACCAACTCGTCAATTCGATTCAGAAATTCCGGCTTGAACTGGGTCTTCACTGCTTCCATCACACGTCGCCGCATCTCTTCATAATCCTTCTCTCCGAGATCCGCAATCCACTGACTTCCGATGTTGGAGGTCATGATCACGACCGTATTCTTAAAATCGACTGTCCTTCCGTGGCCATCGGTCAACCGCCCGTCATCGAGAATCTGAAGGAGGATGTTGAATACCTCGGGATGGGCCTTCTCAATCTCATCCATCAGGACAATCGAATAGGGTCTTCTCCTGACCGCTTCAGTCAAAAACCCTCCTTCCTCATATCCCACATATCCGGGCGGCGCTCCGATGAGCCGTGCCACCGAATGTTTCTCCATAAACTCGGACATATCGATTCTGACCATGGCCTGCTCATCATCAAAGAGAAATTCGGCCAGAGCACGGGCCAATTCCGTCTTTCCCACACCGGTTGGCCCCATAAAGATGAAAGAGCCGATGGGGCGGTTTGGATCCTGTAATCCCGCCCTCGCCCTTCTCACCGCATTCGAAACAGCAACGATTGCATCCTCCTGACCCACCACCCTCTGCTTCAGCCTCTCCTCCATTCGGATGAGCTTTTCGACCTCTCCCTCCAGCATCCTTGAGACCGGTATCCCCGTCCACTTGGAGACGACTTCAGCCACGTCCTCTTCATCCACCTCCTCCTTAAGCATCTTCCCTTCTCTCTGAAGTTCGGCAAGTTTTTCCTCTTCCCGTTTCTGCTCCTTTTCGAGCTGGGTCATCTCACCGTATTGCAATTCGGCTAATTTCGAATAGTCGGCCTCGCGCTCCGCCTCTTTCATCATCTGCTTGGCCTTCTCCATCTGCTCCTTGATCTGCTGGATTCGCGAAATGGCCTTCTTCTCGTTCTCCCACTTTAGTTTCTTCTCCTGGACTTCATGCTTCAGACCTGCGAGCTCCCCTTCAAGTTTCTTCAATCTCTCGACAGAACCTTTATCCTTCTCCTTCTTCAATGCCTGTCGTTCAATCTCCAACTGCATCACCCTTCGCTGGACTTCGTCGATCTCCATGGGCACGCTGTCAATCTCGATCCTCAGCCTTGATGCCGCCTCATCGATCAGATCGACCGCCTTATCCGGAAGAAAACGGTCCGAGATATAGCGGTGAGAAAGCATGGAAGCAGCAATGAGCGCCGAGTCTTTTATTCTCACGCCGTGGTGAACCTCGTATCGCTCCTTTAAGCCCCTTAAGATGGCAATCGTATCTTCTACCGAAGGCTGGGCCACATAGATCGGCTGAAATCTCCTTTCAAGGGCGGCGTCTTTCTCCACATACTTCCGGTATTCGTTAAGCGTGGTCGCGCCCACACATCGCAACTCTCCCCTTGCCAGGGCGGGCTTGAGCATATTGGAAGCGTCAATCGCGCCCTCTGCGGCCCCGGCTCCCACCAGGGTGTGGAGTTCGTCGATGAAAAGGATGATATTGCCTGCGGCTGCCGTGATCTCTTTCAAAACGGCCTTCAATCTCTCTTCGAACTCCCCGCGGAATTTTGCGCCGGCGATCAGGGCTCCCAGATCGAGAGCCACCAGTTTCTTATTCTTCAGGGTCTCGGGCACATCTCCCTTGACGATCCTCTGGGCCAGCCCCTCGACAATCGCTGTCTTCCCCACTCCGGGTTCGCCGATCAGCACAGGGTTGTTCTTCGTCCTCCGCGAGAGAACCTGAACGACCCTGCGAATCTCATCATCCCTTCCAATCACAGGATCGAGCTTTCCCTTTCTTGCCTCCTCTGTCAGGTCTCTGCTGTACCGCTTCAAGGCTTGATACTTCTCTTCAGGGTTCTGATCTGTCACACGGTGAGAGCCGCGGATCTCCTGAAGGACTCTGAAGATCGCATCCTTCGTCACCCCGTTTCTCTGGAGGATCTGCGAAGAAGCTCCTCCTCTCTCATCCGAAATGGCGATCAGAAGATGCTCGGTGGAAAGATACTCATCCGTCAATCTCTCTGCCTCTTTCCAGGCCGCATTCAATATCTCATTAAGCCGGCTGGAGAGGTAGACCTGGCCTGTCCCTCCTGTCACCCTTGGAATGCGATTCAACTCCCCTTCCAATTGGGAGGAGATGAGATTCGGGTTGGCCCCCAATTTCTGGATGATGGGGGTCACAATTCCCTCTTTTTGCATCAGAAGGGCGTAAAGAAGGTGTTCCACATCGATCTGTTGATGGCTTCTCTGCTCGGCAACGCCTTTGGCGCTCTGCAACGCCTCCTGCGCTTTTAAAGTAAATTTATCTATTTGCATTTAATCCACTCCCTTTACCGGTTTTCCTACTAAAAATAATCATCCTCCTAATGGTTTGCAAATAAAATTTTCTCAATTATTTCAAGGCATCTGCTAAACGGATGAATTCCTGGACAGTGAGCGTCTCGGATCTTCTTTGTGGATCGATCCCTGTAGCCCCCATCCTTTTCTCCGGTAATGGGGGGAGAGGAAGGCCGGAGTATTTTAATGAATTGATCAACGTCTTTCTCCGGTGGCTGAAGCTTGCCTTCACCACCTCCTTGAACCAGTCCTCATCCTCCGCTTTCATCATTAAATCGTCTCTCCATACGATTCGGACCACGGCAGACTCAACCTTTGGAGGAGGATGGAAGGCGGAAGGTTTGACAAAAAATTGGACGGATGGACGGGAAACCATCTGTATCAGGACGGATAAAGCGCCGTACTCTTTCCCGCCGGGAGGGGCGACCATCCTTTCAACCACCTCTCTCTGCAACATCAGGGTCAGGCTGGAAAAGAGCTTCCTCGATTCGATGAAACGGAAAAGCAAAGGGGTTGAAATCTGGTAGGGCAGATTGGAAACCACCTTCAACGGCGCCTTTACATGATGGGATAAACCATCAAAGTCGATCCTGAGGATATCTTTCTGGATGATCTCCACATTGGAAACAACTGACATCTTTTTTTTTAATATCGCCGCTAATCTTGAATCAATCTCAACGGCGATCACACTTTTCGCCTGTCGAGCAAGTTCAAGGGTCATCTCTCCCAGGCCAGGCCCCACTTCGAGGATGACATCCTCCTTATTCACCCCGGCGGCCCGGATCACCTTAACGATGATGTTTCGATCAACAAGAAAATGCTGCCCCAGTCTCTTCTTGGGAGAGAGGCCGTATTCTCTCAATTCATTCCGAATGGATGCCATGGTCATTAAATCCAAATGTCAAAGTTCAAATATCAAAGGAATGTCAAAATGACAAATTCTCTAAACCAAAAACGAGATCCCGAAATAAATTCGGGATGACAAAAACAAGAACCAAATCGATGTGTCATGCTGAACTCGGTTCAGCATCCGGTTTGTTTCTCTTCATTTTCAGCAGGCCTATAAGCTTCAGATTTCTTTTGAACTTTGTCATTAGACATTCTTCATCACAGAGGCAGATTCGAAAAGGCATTGAGAGAGAAATCGGATCGAATGCCCCGTTTCAAATATTCATAACCCACCACGCCCACCATGGCTGCATTGTCCGTGCAGAAGGCAGGAGAAGGAATATGGACCCGTATCTTCTGCTCCGATGCCTCCTCTTCCATCCTTTGCCGGAGAAGCCGGTTGGCCGCTACCCCTCCTGAGACGACTACTCTCTTTAAATCCTGATGCCTGGCTGCTTGAAAAGTCTTCTTCACCAAAACATCGACGACCGCCTCCTGAAAACTCGAAACGATATCCTGAATCATCCCTTCCCGAAAACCTCCAGCCGGCTCGGGATGAGCCTTCACGAAATTAACCACCGCTGTCTTCACCCCGCTGAAACTGAAATCGAACGAATCCTTCCCGAGGGAAGCCCTTGGAAACCGGATCGCCTTTGAATTTCCAGTCATGGAAAGCTGATCGATGATTGGACCTCCCGGATACCCCAGCCCAAGCAGTTTAGCGACTTTATCAAAGGCCTCTCCCGCCGCATCATCTCTTGTCTGTCCTAATCTCCTATATTTTCCAAACCCATCCACTCTGAAAAGAGAGGTGTGACCTCCGGAAACAACCAGCCCGATAAATGGGAATCGTGGGGGCCGCTCTTCGAGAAAAATGGCTGAGAGGTGCGCTTCAATATGATTCACTCCCACGAAAGGCGCTCCCGTGACAAAGGCCAGCGATTTGGCAAAAGAGAGACCCACTAAAAGCGACCCCGCCAGCCCCGGCCCCTGAGTCACCGCAATGCCATCGATCTCCTGCAGAGCGCCCCCTGCCCTTTCAAGGGCTTCGGTCACAATGGGAACGATCGCTTCGATATGTTTCCTCGAAGCCAGCTCCGGAACAACCCCTCCGTATTTCTGGTGGACAGCGATCTGGGAACAGACCACATTGGAGAGAATTTTTCTTCCGTTCAGAACAACCGCCGCCCCGGTATCATCGCATGATGTCTCAATGGCTAAAATTCGCATGAGACTTACCTTGTTAAAAAAAGCAGTGGATCAACGGCCTTATTCTTTTTTCTGATCTCGAAGTGGAGATGAGGTCCGGTGGCTCTTCCGGTCTGACCGACCCTTCCGATAATCTGTCCCCTCTCCACCGATTCCCCCTCCTCTACGAGATTGACCTCATTGTGTCCATAGACTGTCACATAGTCCTCTGAATGGCGGAGGATGATAAGATTTCCATACCCCCGAATCGTATTGCCCGAATAGATGACTTTTCCGGAATCGGAGGCTTTGATCGCTGTGCCGGCAGGAGAGGAGATGTCAATTCCCATATGCCTTCTGCCCTCTGTCTCATCAAATTCACCTCTCAATCTGCCTTCCGCCGGCCAGATAAAATTCATCTTTTTATAGGCCATCTTCTCCTGATGGCCCGATTCTTCGACCACATCTTCAATATAGACCTCCACCTTTAACACTCTCTTTGCTCCGGGGATGAAGATCCTCTGGCCCGTCCGAATCCTACCCGGGTCCGAAATATTGTTCAATGACGCCGTCTCTTTGAGATCGACCCCATAGGTCTTGCAGATCCGGTAGAGGGTCTGATGTTTCTCCACCACATGATAAATCCCTTTTTTCTCTAAAGGAGAGGGTTTTTCGATAATAACCTTCTGCCTTGCACATCCATTAAAGAGGAAAATTACCGAAAGAAAAAATATCCATAAAATATTATTTAACATTTCATCTGCAAGTTAAAATTTATGTTTGCTAAGATTAACTTTTTACATGGATGAGTTTCTTATCTTCCGTCCTCCCTCGTCCATCGTCTATCGTTCATCGTTCATCGTTCCCTCGTCTTCCCAGCCATATCTGCCGATCAATTTAACAAACCGACAGCCGCCAAGGTTCTCCTTTTTCATCCCTTCCTCTGTCTTGGTAATTCGAAAAAGGTCCTGAATATCGGAGTTTCCCACAGGAATGACCAGCCTTCCGCCCATTGACAGCTGGTCATAGAGAGGTTGGGGGATATCCGGTGAGCCGGCGGTGACGATGATGGCATCAAAGGGGCCCTTCTCTGCCCATCCATAGGTGCCATCGAAGATCTTGATCTCCACATTGAAATATCCAAGGTCATAGAGCAACTTCCTGGCCCTGATCGCCAGCGGACGAATCCTTTCTACGGAAAAGACCTCCTGGGTCAATTCGGCCAGGATGGCTGTCTGGTAGCCCGATCCCGCCCCGATCTCCAGGACCCTCTCCCTTCCCTTTAATTCCATGGCCTCGGTCATCAGGGCGACCATATAGGGTTGAGAAATGGTCTGTTTCTCTCCGATGGGAAGGGGACGGTCATTGTAAGCCTGGCTCTGGAGCGCCTCCTCGACAAAGAGGTGTCGGGGGACTTTCTTCATGGCAGCGATCACGCGAGGATCCTTGATCCCCCTTTCAATGATCTGCTCCTCCACCATCTTTGCTCTTGCCTTTGGAAAATCGATCATATCCTGAACACGAAATGTCAAAATTCAAAATCCAAATGCCAAATGAATGTCAAGGTTCAAAATCCAAAATATTCTTGACATTTGAGCTCTGGGTTAAATTTGACATTTGAACTTTGGCATTTGAATTTTTTATTCTTCCTTTTCCGCCTTCTTCTTTAACTCACTCAAAATCTTTAGCGCCTCGATTGGGGTCATCTGATCAGGATCGATCTTTTTCAGCTCCGATCGGATGGGATCAGGCTGAGAAAAGAGGGATGGCTGAATCGGGATCTTGGGCTTTGAAGTTGCAACCTTCGACTTAGCGATTTTGGGCAGGCCCATTGAATCAAACTCCCCCCTCTCAAGATTTGAAAGAATCTCCTTTGCCCGATCAATCACCTTTTCGGGAAGGCCTGCCAGCCGGGCCACCTGAATCCCATAACTCCGGTTGGTTCCTCCTTCCACGACCTTCCTTAGAAAGATGATCTCCCCTCCCCATTCCTTCACCGCCACATTGTAATTCTTAACCCTCTCTTTGGTCAGGGCCAATTCCGTCAATTCGTGGTAGTGCGTTGCAAAGAGGGTCCTCGGCCTGAGAAGGAAGTGATCATGGAGATGCTCGACCACAGCCCAGGCAATGCTCAATCCGTCAAACGTGCTCGTTCCCCTTCCAACCTCATCGAGAACGACAAAACTTCTTGAGGTGGCCTGCTGGAGGATGCGTGCGGTCTCCATCATCTCAACCATAAAGGTGCTCTGGCCCCGCATGATATTGTCCAGAGCGCCGATGCGGGTGAAGATCCGATCCACCAAGCCGATCCGGGCTTCGGCTGCGGGAACAAAGCTTCCCATTTGCGCCATCAGGATGATGATCGCCACCTGTCTCAGATAGGTCGATTTGCCCGCCATATTGGGTCCGGTGATGATGAGAATCTGATTCTCGTGATGATCGAGCAAGGTGTCATTGGGGACAAACCTTTCGGAAAGCGACATCCGCTCGAGGACCGGATGCCTGCCATCCTGAATCAGAATCTCTTCGCCCTCGTCTATCCTGGGCCGGCAGTAGTCATTCCGGTCAGCCACTTCAGTCAGGGAACATAAGACATCGATCACCGCAACCGCAGAGGCTGTCTTCTGGAGACCCGGGGTCTCTTCAGAAACCTTCTTCTGTATCTCCTCAAAGAGTCTGTATTCCAGTTGGCAGATCGTCTCCTCTGCGCCCAGCGCCTTGGTTTCGAACTCCTTCAGTTCCGGCGTAATGAATCGCTCGGCATTGACCAGCGTCTGTCTTCTGATGTAGTGGCCGGGGACGAGGTGCAGATTGCTTTTTGTCACTTCAATGTAATATCCGAAGACCTGATTGTAACGAATCTTTAAGGAGGAGATCCCGGTCCTCTTCCTCTCCTCAGCCTCTAATTGAATAATCCATTTCTTCCCTTCCCGGCCGATCTCCCTCAAATCATCTAACTCTTTGTTAAAGTGGGATTTGATGATGCCTCCTTCTTTTAACGCAAGGGGAGGATTCTCGACAATCGCGGATTCAAGAAGTTGAAAAAGGGCTTCGAAACCATCTATCTCCTGGGCAACGCCCTTAATCAGGGAGGAGGTAAAGGCCTGGAGAAGGATCTTCAGGTCGGGCAGGTATCTGAGGGAATTTTTTAACCCGACAAGATCCCGGGCGTTGGCATGTCCGAGGAAGATCCGGGAGGCGAGTCTTTCAACATCCTGAACCCCTTTTAAAGGTTCCCTCACCCGTTTTCTCTCGATCTTCTTCTCCTTCAATTCGGAAACGCCCTCCAGGCGGCGTTCGATCTCCACGATATCCATCAGGGGATAATTCAACCACTGCTTCAATTTCCTGCTCCCCATGGGGGTCATCGTCTCATCGAGCACCCAGAAAAGAGAGCCCTTTTTGCTCTGGTCGAAAAGGGTATGGGTCGTCTCCAGGTTTCGCTTCGTCACTTCGTCGATGACCATGAAGTCCTGAACCTGATAGAAGGCGATGGACCGGATATGGGAAAGCGGCCTCTTCTGATTCTCTTCCGCATAAAACATAACCATCTCCGTAGCGATGGCCGCCAGAGGAAATTCACGGGGAATCGAATCCCTATGGGTTTCATGGAGGGGATGGAAAGAGTCGGATTTCGAATCCTCCAGATAATTGATCAGGCCATTTTGAAAACTCTTTTTAAAAGCGGCAAAGCAGGGGTGTTCCTGAAAACGATGAAACGAAAGGATCTCTTTTGGTTCATTTCTGTGGGCTTCGTTCAGAAAGGGTTCAAATCCGGAAATCTGGCAGGCTTTCAATTCGCCGGTTGAGATTTCAAGAAAGGCAAGACCAAAGACTTCCCCTTCCGCACAGAAACCCATTAAGTAATTATTCTCGCCGGTGCCCAGGTGGATGGAGTCCATCGTGAGACCCGGCGTGAAGACCCTGACGACCTCTCTCTTCACAATCCCTTTGGCCTGTTTTGGGTCTTCCACCTGGTCGCAGAGCGCGACCTTATACCCCTTCTCAAGAAGTTTGGAAATATAAGTTTCGGCTGTGAAGTGGGGAACGCCACAGAGCGGAATGCTATCCTTCCGGCCCTTATCCCTCGAGGTCAAGGCAATATCCAGCTCCTTCGAGGCCACCTGGGCGTCCTCGAAGAACATCTCATAAAAGTCGCCCATTCGAAAGAAGAGAATCGAATCCGGGTATTGGCTCTTCACCTGGAGATACTGCTTGATCATCGGGGTAATCGATTTGGCCGCCATTTGAGAAGATAATTTAACAGAATCTGACAGGGTTGTAAATGAGAGGAGTTGAGAGTTAAAAGTTAAGGCTACCTCTAAAAATGTCATTCCGGTCCCGATCTTCATCGGGAGAATCCAGTCCCGCCTAAGGCGGGATTGAAATAACTGGACTCCGGTTTTCACCGGAGTGACGAATTTGGAATTATTAGAGGTTCCCTTAAGAGTTATGAGTTATGAATAATGAATTATAAGTTGGAATTACGCTATGCCCTATACTTTTTCAGGGGAAAAGGGGGGCCACATCGAGGCCCATGGCTTCGGGGTATCCCAGCATGATATTCATATTCTGAATGGCTTCGCCGGAAGCGCCCTTGACCAGATTGTCGATGGCTGTGACCACAACGGCCCGGCCATCGGTCTCACTCACCACCGCGCCGATATCGCAGAAATTGGAGCCTCTGACATCTTTTGTGTTGGGGAGCTTCCCTTTGGGATAAATCCGGACAAAGGGCTCCCCTTCATAAGATTCCTGAAAAGCATCTAATAACTCTTCGGTCTTCATCTTTTTTGTCAGTTGAACATAGAGGGTTGTCAGAATCCCCCGGTCCATCGGAATGAGATGGGGAACGAAAGCAACCGCAATCTTTTTCTGAGCTAGCAGGCTCGCCTCCTGTTCAATCTCCGGGGTGTGCCGGTGCGCAAAGATCTTGTAAGCCTTGACTCCCTCGTTCACCTCGCAGAAAAGCGATTCCAGAACCACATCCCGGCCGGCGCCGCTGACGCCCGATTTGGAATCAACGACAATCCCCTCAAGGGAAATGAGTCCTTTTTTGATCAGGGGGATCAAGCCGATCAATGCCCCTGTCGGATAGCAACCCGGATTCCCGACAATCTTTGCGCTTCGAATCTTATCCCGGTGGAGTTCCGGAAGCCCATAGACAGATTCTCCAAGAAGGTCAATAGCCGTATGCTTCTGGTACCACCGTTCATAAACCGACGAATCTTTCAACCGGAAATCAGCGCTCAGATCGACCACTCTCTTGCCTGAACGGTAAAATAGGGGAACCGTCTCCATGGCGGTCTTATGCGGAAGCGCCGTAAAGACAAAATCCGTTTTCTTTGATACCTGTTCTACGGATAGTTCTTCACATTTTATCTGGAGTTGTTTGGCCAAAGATGGAAAAACCTGGCCAATCTGAACCCCGGCATATTTTTGAGAGGTAAGCGCAGTCACCTCCACCTCAGGGTGATGGAGAAGAAGGCGCAGAAGCTCCACTCCCGTATACCCCGTCGCTCCAATAATGGCTACTTTTGTCTTCATCGGTCTTCCTTTCTTATTTCCCTGAAGATATTTCCTCTAAGAACACAACTGCATTGAGAATCTTTATATCCCCATATCCACCTAACGTTCAAGACCAAAAGAAGTGTGACAGCATTTGGATATGAATCTTTTGGCCGGTGTTAGGCGACGTGTCTTTTCAATTCAATTGAGAGCGGTTTCTGCTCCTTTAGTGCGCTGACTTTCAATATGGAGAAACCTATAGTGTTCCCTTCACCATCGACTTTTTCCATCACTGCATCGTTCTCGGTCTCTTTGAAATTACCGGCCTTTCTTTCGAAGAGAACCTCAAGGTAGTCTCCCTCTTTGTCGTACCAAACTTTTATCGCCTCGGCCATAGTGCCTCACCTCTATTAAAGGGTTCCTCTAAAAATGTCTTTCCTGCGGAAGCAGGAATCCAGTCCCGCCTAAGGCGGGATTAAAATCACTGGACTCCCGCCGGAGTTTATCCCGTACTTGATACGGGGCAGGAGTGACGAATTTGGAATTATTAGAGGTATCCTAAAGAGTTTATTAAAATTTGAGGAAGGAAGTCAAGGAATTATAGTAAATCGCTTATTACCTGAATTGAGCGATTTTTTCACCCCTCACAAGGGAGGCGGGGAGGCCGAAAAGCCTTTTAGAGCGATTACCTTTAATAGGTTGAATTAACCAGGCGGCCTGTTCAATCATCACCTGTTTGGTGAATCATTATGGCCAATTGCCCTTTCTTTCAATGTACCGCATTCTAAAAGGGTTTGAGGCATCTCGGCCTCCCTTGTGAGATAGGGTGAATCGCTCAATTTAGTCACTTATAAATCGAAATGGTTATCAATGCGGTTCGGACGAAAAATGAATTTACCAGAGTGGTAAAACCTGCAATGGAATAGAACGTAGCGCCGGTATTTATTGCCGATGTTTATATCGCCCCCCCTGCCCACCGCAGGCAGGCAGTAAATGGGGGTGCTACATTGATTTTAATAAAAAAGGGAGGTGTGATGGCCTCCCTTTTGATTTAAATCCATGTGATCATAAAATTATTGTTTGGAGTACTGGGGCCTTCTTCTGGCTCCCCTCAATCCAGGGATGGCTCTGGGGTCAGTTCTTGCTTTTTGATGTTTTCAAAAAATTGAAGATTAAAGATCCAACCCCTTTCTTTTGCTCCTTGATTTGATGTTCCAGAGGTAATGGCGCTCAAGTCTATTTTCTCAGCGTTCACCTTTCATACCAAATTCTACTAAGAGAGGCGAATGAATTCTCAAAATAGCAACATTAAAGACCTGACCCTTGGCTTCCCTCACTTCAATAAAATCTTCTATCAAGTTTCAAGGCCAGGCACCTCTCTCTGCCAGAAAATTTCAACTAAAAAAGGGGGGGTTCCTGTATATGAATTTTCAAAATTCATATACATACCTAAGCCTATTATTTTAAGGACTTGGGGAGAGTAGGTTGATAGATTCTTATTCCTGTAATTTGCTTGCTATATTTACTGATCTCAAAGTCGATCCCCTGGCTCGGATATCTAATCATAATTTTTTCCGGGACTCTTTTGTCTACCTCCAATTCCCCCTCACCGTAAAAACGAAGTATCACATCTATACTGCCCCCCACTCTTACCCTGCTTCTAATGATGTAAAAGTACGGCGACCTAACAATCACTTCTTTCACTCTTTTTCCATCTCCAAATTTCAGCTCGACCTCATCTTTTCTCTGCCAGAGTACTCCTTCTGGAATAACCTCACCAATTCTGATGTCATCGACCCCTTCTCCAGGAAATATAATTCCCTCTTGTATGAGCGGCTTCCCCGCTTGAATAATTGCAAAGGATAAAAGAAGAATAAATAAAATGGATGCCAACCCAAAAATCTTCTTCATCATCTTACCTCTCCTTAAAAGGATCTCCTTTGACGTTTTAATATCCTTACAATCTCCGGGATCATATCTTCTTCTGCTGGTTCCACATTGATGTATTTATATGTTTCCCGGTTCAGCATAATGATCTGAGCAATCCCATAATCGGGTTTCCTCTGCTTCGTTATGGCTCCGACGATCACCTCTTTTTCCTTGGTCGGTCCAAGAATATAAAGCATATTACCATCCAACAATTTATCTATCTCCTTCTGTAGGAGGCTTTTCTTCCCAGCCGTTTCTTTCTCATCTGAGAAGATAATGTTGTTTATCTTCTGTATCTTAAATTCAAAAATATAACGACCATATGTGGCAGGGAGATTGATCGCAATGGTCAGGGAGATGAGGAGCATGAGCAAGAAATATCCCTGTTCCCAATGCTTAAATTGTAGAATCTTAGGAATATTTATAATCAGATAAATCAAAAGACCTATAAAAACCCAGAAAGAACACGAGAGAATGTATCTGCCTACAAATATTTTTTTTATCTTACCCAAGTCGGTCAGGATCTTTTTGGCTTCTCCATCCGGTTCAAAAAAGAAATTAATATTTTTCCTCACGTTTATCAGTTTTTGCACCAAGTCATTCAACTTATTATAGGAAGAAGGATTGATTATAAAAATGGCAAAATCATCTTCACTCTCACCGGTTAAATGCCCTTTCAGTGCCGCTTGTAAATAAGCGAGTGTCTTTTGGACGGTCAAATAAAGTTTCACGTTTATTTTCTTTATAAGTATGTCCCTCAGTAAACCCTCAGCGGTTTTGGACTTTTCAAAATCGCCATCGAACTTAAAATCAGGGGATTCATGGATCCCCTTGTTATTTTGATATTTTTCAACAGCATTACGGAGTGAATTATCTTTCAATGAACAGGGAAAATCCAATTCAGAAAGGGACTGACACAACCAATCCCTCGGCATTTCCTTCATAAGAAATAATTCTCTCTTGGTCAACTCGGCATAGAATATCTGCTGGAATTCATTAGGAATACCATGCTCCTTTTTTGCTTTTAGAGTTAATGTGAGTGGCCTTTTTTTCATTGACTCCTCGGTGGCCGATAGAATATGCGCCTGTTTAACGATATTTCTTGATAATCTTCTCTCAGCATAATTCGAAAGAAGGAGGACGCTTGTTGTCCCAACCAGCAAAGCAAAAACGAGGTAGTGCAGGTTACTCCGTCTGATCATTAATATGAACTTAAGCGGAATCCATAGGACCTTGAACATGCTCAGCAGAACATTCGTCATCTTCTTTAGCCACCCTCTCCTTATCCAAGGAGGCATTGAAGGCTCTATCGCAACCTCCCATATTTTGTCCTTATAAGATAAAGGGCCGATGGGAATGAGATATATGGTCAGAGTTAAAATCCCAACAGAAAGGAAAATAAGATAAAGATTTGTGAAGCAGGCAAATATATCCTGGATAAACTGGTACCCTGCCTCCTTTATATATTCATCAGTATAACGAACGATTCCATAGAGATTATATTCCCTGAGGCGAGATACGATAATAGTATTACCGATCCAATAGAATAAAGCGGCTGATCCCCCTGCGACACTTCCAAGACCACCAACTACAACACCAATGGTCTTGAGGAGATCAAGAGCCGAGGGGACATTGGAAGGGGGCACATTTTGGGGAGATACATTAGCATCTTGTTTATTCATAGAAACGTCTCCTATATAGGGCTTGAGGGGTCAAATCTTCATATGTCATCAAATTATTATCATACCCTGCAAATAACAGTTGTTAATTCTATTTTCTTACCGTTCACCTTTTCCACCAAATTCCGGCAAAAGAATTAAATAAATTCCAAAAATGCTGCCCCTAAAGACCCACACCTGCATTTTTGCTTTTATCAATGATAAGTGCTTGGCAATGGGGGTCAGGTCTATTCTCTTAGCCTCCGCCTTTTGCACCAATTCTGCCAAGAGAACAAAACACATAAAATAGGGAAGTGTCCCTAATTTCCTTTCTTGAAAACCTGATCCTGTAATCACTCCACACTTCCATAAAATCTTCTGTCAAATTTCAAGGCCAGGCACCAGTTACTTCTTATTGCAATAATCTCCCTTCCATATTATGGCAATAGGGGCCAACGGAGGTCAACCAACGAGTATCAAGTCTATTTTCTTAGCGTTCATCTTTTCCACAAAATTCCACCAAGAGAACAAACTATACTCTCATAGTGTCAACTTCAAACGCCCGACTGTCTTGAGGTTAGCTGTCCTGTTTCAAGGGCAAACCTCTATGCTGACCCTTATTGTCTCTTTCCAGTTACGCCCCACAGCAATAACTTAAACGGATCTGGGCGGGTCTTCCGAAGATCAACCCATGTAAACTGCCGCAGGAACAAGGGCAAGTCCGGGATGTTTTTGCAGTCCGGCAGTATGAGCGGAATGACAGGGCACCCACGTCTGACGAACTCGCTGATGAATGCCCTAATCTCGACGTTTTGCCAAGGTCCTATGCCTGACTGACCAACTGCGACCACGGCGGATTTGATCGACGGAATCTGTCGTTCAAGCTCATCTTCCCAGGGACGACCAGGTGGGAGCTGTTCTTCGTCAAGCCAAGTGGCAACCCCCTTATCCTTTAAGCGAGTGTTAAGCTCGCGAATTGCGTCTTTGTCTTGGCTATTGTGACATAGAAACGTGTCGAATTGTTTGCTGGGTTGCGCGTTAACCCCCCAGTAATCGAGGAGGCTTTGTCCGCTCCTTGAGGCGAGGCAAACGTGATCAAGGATTGCTTCAATTGTTTTGAAAATCTGGATCTCTTCCTCTACCCTTTTTTTCAAGTCAAAGTCTCGACGGCATTTAGGACAGATAAAAGCCGAGCGCATCCCGATATCGACTCCGGTCTTATCCCACAAAAAGTCGTTGAGGCAACCAGTGTTTTTGTCGTGACTTTCGCCTATGGGGATCGAGTCACAAAGCAATTGCGCTGTGAAATACACAAGTCCGTTAATGGTCGGGAGCGAAGTCAGGTGTTCCCAACCTGAAAAAGAAATAATCCCGATGCGGTCTGCAAAATCATAAAAGTAGTTGTTGTCGTATGCCTTGGTTGTTGCAATAAGGGCAAGATCTCGCCCTTCTAGAGCAATGTTGTCTGGTAGTTCAAATTCTTTGTAGGTATCGGGATTGCGGATTGTCTGGCCGGGGATTTGTGCAATGCCGGTGCCTGCTCGAAACTGAACTCCTCCAGATATGTCGCTGAGCCCGCGAGCCAACGCGACGAAGTCGGTGTTAATCGTCCGGTCTCCGTAATATACTATTTTCATGAAGGCCCTCCTCGCCTATTCTGGACATCTCGGAGTCCACTGCCCGGGGCGTTGTTCAAAATTGTCAATCTCTCTCAATGGACTCCTTCTTCTTTATTACCACAACAACGGCTGAGATACCTACGACCAAATTCCGATCAATCTCGCCCGTGGAAATCTCCATGTCGTCCTTAACTCCGACATGTTTCTCCGTTGCCCCCTCTGCCTTAAGAACCTGCTCTATATCCTTGCCTCCCTAATAATCCTCTGTACTACTTTCTTAGCCAATATTCCCCTTCCTTTATGCCTCATCTGCCTCGCAAACCATTTTGCCACTCCCGATGTTACAAATCACTACATGATGAAGCATCCCCTCTGCCGAGGCATAAATCCTCGCTATATGATCCACAAAATCTGTAAATGATAAATTGAAAGATTTGTGTAATGTCTCCGCCATTTCCTTCCCCTACGGAGCCGAGCAGACGCGCTTTACATTAAGCAGGTAGGCACAGGGAGATCCTGTAGGTCTATGCGTATCGGGTCTTGTTGTGCATGTAACATCCTCAATAATGCCCTCCTTGCCATCCGGCGAGCAGAGGAGGATGACGCCAACTCCATCTTCTATTCGTGCCTTAAGAACGTAACCGTCAAAGGGTTTGAGCATGTTTGGGTTCCCGCTGCGGTTCACTGCCGCTAAGAATATCTCCTGGTCCTTAGCATCCGGAGGCAGCTTGTCTGCCACAACATCAACCGCCCTCGCAAGTGGAATCATGTAATCATCAAAGTGCATGATGAGCTTTTGCTTGGGATCGACCGGGGGACAGAGAGCACATCCCGAGACAACAGTGAACGCAAGAAGGATCAGTACCAATATCTTCTTATATTGCATATCAGGCCACCTCCCAGAATACTCGTCCCTTTTCCTCGGCAAGCTTGTTTCTTCCGGTATCGAGGTCCCACTCGTCATTACGGAAGGCGATGAAATCCCCCTGCCCAAGAGCGTGACGGGTGACGTCAATCCAAACTTTCTGAACACAAGCAATAGCCAAATCGAATATATCGTTGTAGTGCATGCGTCGTTCTACCCCTTTGGGTGATGGTACAATAAGATTTTTGATGTATGTACCCATCTTGATTTCATCGGGAGCAGGATAGGAAAAACCAAGGCCGTCACAGACGTGTCGGGCAAAACCCACAAACCGGCTCGAAGTAGGCAGAAGCTTTTCCAGGATCGTGCAGCACCTCTGGTGCCACTTATCCATATCAGGAGGGTCATCGGCAAATACCGTGGGGTGTACTCTCCTGAGAAGTTCTCCCCAGAGCCCTTTTACATCCGGGTCGAGTTGCTTTTCGTTATTTGCGGCACCACAAGTGAGAATGGTAGATCTCAAGTGTTCCGCAGTCTGAGGCATGCCGGTCCCAAGATGAGGGAAGATGAAGACGTCCTGGTGCATCTCACAGCGTCGATGCTCCGTCGCGTTGCTCTCATAGGGTCCGACCTTCAGCTCCACAACAGGGTGGATGCACATGTCAGTAATGACGTGCGCGGTGTAGCCCATGAGCCAAGCCAAACATTTTTCCTTTCCAAGACCCTGAGTAAGTCCACGCACAAGCTCAGCACCCACGTAGATGGCTTGGCATGTGTGCGTGTAGTGCATTGCATCGGCCCAGTTCTTTGAGTCACCCGAGGTAACATCCAAGTAGGGATAGTCGGGGCTGATAGATCCAAGCTCCAGGAATCTCGATTGTAGGTTAGCAGCATCGACAGCCTCGCGGGGGAATCCCTCAATTTCGAGGAGTCGCCTTTTCTCAGAGGCCAAATTCACCAAGGTAATGTGGGCATAACTTCCAGGCATATAAGCACCTCCACATAAAATATCTATCTATACCCCTTTTAGACCAAACTCAGCCGTATCATCTTATACCCTGGCTTGCTCCCCGACAATTATGTTTGTTACCCAGCCAAGCACCTTTGAATTTGGCGTTCCATCTTCGGTCGCAAACACATCAGAGCAGATTTTGATTTTGTCCATTAGGGTTTTTGCCTCGGCAAGGTTTGAAGTTTCCAGTAGAGTCTTGAAGCTGCCTGTAAGCACGTCCTTAAATTTGGCATCGTCAAGCATATCCTGCAATGTCAGATCCTCGGCTTTCTTACCCTTGCCAACTTCTTGAACAATGAACTTATCGATCAGGCTCCGATGCGCCATATATTTAATACGACCTTCTGTATCCAGAATAGGCAAGCGCTCTTTATTTTCTTTTCCAAGAATCGCATCTATGATATCTGCTTTCAATTTAATGTCCTTCTCCGGCTTCTGAAGTTCGAGTGTTACAGCCTTTCCTATAATTATCATTACATCCTTTATAGTAATGGATTTCAATTTTTCCATCGGTGTAAGTTGCTTGGCCATTTCTCTGACACTCCGACTTGCAGACTCAAAATTTTCCCGTGCGAAATAGTACGCCAAAACAGTCCCTACCCATGTGCCGAGAAGAGGCAGCATTGCACCAAAAACATATTGGGCGGTATCCAAATTTTTGTTCATTGTCAAAACATAGACGGCCATTACGCATGCCCCACCAATCGAACACACAAGGATCACTATTGCGAGTAAAAATCTGGCATCCCAGCCACAATTTGAAGGATTGCTCGAATCTGCTTTGTTTGACATGGTGGTTACCTCCTTTCTGATCAAAAAATTGGTATATACCAGAATTTAACTTTCATTCCGCCCGGTCCTTCCCTTTACTCCTTGCTTGTGGATAAGATTAGATCCAAATGACCAAGATCTCTATTGGTTAGGATGCAAGCAATGATGGCGGTTAAGTCTCTTTTCTTAGCTTTCACATTTCGCACCAAACTCGGCTAGCATCGAAGACACTCTCCTTGATCCTATGGACTTAGGTTCGCATATTTGAAATTGGCAATTTGTGATTCTTGTCAATAGATTCAACGCTGTTTTCCATACTTAGCCTGAATGTGACCGCCGTCATACTTATTCTTCCTTAGAGAAGAAAATTCTTCTCAAAATATGCCAGCTCTCAACCCCTTTGTTTCGCACTACAGCAGCTGACTATTGGATCAAATAGGCCGGTAAGCAGCCACTTTAGCTGGCTGACTTTTAACTAGGCAATCGCCGTAACAGATGAGCACATGTCCCGACTTAGTCGGAGGCTCGTTACCCTCGCATATTTCAAGCAATACTCGCTTGGCGGGGCTTTGACCAATCTCCAAAGTGATAGTATTATTCGGGTCCTGCCGCCCTAGCGCTATTAGAGGGCCAAAAATTCCCTCCTGCTGCTGAACAACAGTTTGAAATTCAGCGAGCGACTGGTTTCCAGGTGTACCGACCGTCTTAGTAGCCATGGCTAGAACTCCTTTCCAAATAATATTTTGATCTTCTGCGCAATAGCATTGAACGCATCCGTTGACTGAGCCTTGCTTATCCTTTCCAAAAGATCGGGAAGAGGGTCATCGCTTAAAATGCCCAGGGACTTTGCGAGGAGTTTCAGATCATCTGGTTTGAGCTTCTTAACATATTCTGCCGCTTTTTCACGACGCGCCTGAAGTTCTGCCGGAACCGGTGTAACGATGGTTAAACTTTCGATCTTGAGATCAGCCTTCTTCTCTTTGGCACCAGAGTCAGACTGAATTGCTGTAATTGCGCCCATAAAAGTCCCTGCTTGGTAATACTCGTAAACATCGGCGAGGGCCTGCTCGAAGGAATACTCCTCTAGGTTCTTCTTCATGCCTTCGAGGATGCGCGCCAGCACGTCCTTGCGCTGTGCATTCATCGCGGCAACGAGTGCCGGGACAGTCTTCTCGTAATAGTAATGCTTATCTATCGATGTCTTCGATCCGGCGACGCCCGCTGAGATTGCCGAAAGAACGGTCTTCGCGGTCTCGCCCCCAGTGGCAGCCGCTGCGAGATTGAGAGACAGGATGAGTACATCCGTGGCCGTATCCAGGAATTGCTTATCGGCTGTGACTGTGCGCAGCCATTTGAGATATTCCAAGTTGATCATCACCAGGCGGGCCGAAATCACGACGTCGCGATCCTTAGGAGTCGGCTCGCTCTTCGCATAGTAATTTTTAACAGCCGTCGCTGGCTTGAAATGCTCTGCTAATTGTTTGAGATCCTCATCAACATCATAGCTCGGCGGTGGTGCCCCTGCATATCGGAGGCTTGCGCACCCGAAGGTGAGAAGGAAAAGAACTAATGATAGTCCAATGACGGCAAAACGACCGTGCCGATGGATCAAGGAGTAAATTGATTTTGGCATGTATGCCCTCCTTCCTTTTCTTTGTCGTAATTTGCTCAACAGCTATCTTCATAGCTTGTGAGGGAGAAGTAGCGTTGTATCTTCATTTGTCATTAAACATTCCTCAACTCTAGAATCATCTCCCCTCACCCTTCCCTCTCCCGCAAGAGGCGAGGGGAATTTTGGTTATGGTTTGTAAATTTTTATCGCACCCGCCTTCACACCTGCCTGGGCGATATCCTCAGGAGTAGTATTTGAAACACTGATCTCAGGACCAAGGAAGTCCTTGCCCGCTTCTTTATAGCAGTGTCTGACAAAGGCGCTGCAATACATGGCGTGAGGGTCATCAAGGGGGTTGGGGAGCCACTGTCTTTTCGTGACGATGGCCCACCATGTCCCAAGAAGCTCTTGAATCGGATAGAGCGCCTGTTCATCAACGAGTTGTAGCGCCGTAGCAAGAACGTTATCCCTCTGCTCTTCTGAGAAGCCAAAATCGATGACAGCCGCATTCTCCACCTTCTTCCTGCACCATTTGCCGATCCAGTTCTCCTGAGCGCCATTCCGAACCTGAGATTTCAAAAGATTGACCTTGAGATCGGATTCGAACAGATACGGGCTTCTGCCCCTGGAACCATCCGCCCCCCTTCGATCGAGCCTCAACTCCCCAAAGATGAAGCAATGGGACCAGAGAGAAGCCTTACCATCTGTTGTCACTGCCCTCTGAGCCTCCCTGATGCTCAACCCGATAAAATCGCTGGTCCCCACCATCCCGATGATCCCGGGTTTGTAATGGGTCGTAAAAAACTCGAGTAATTGTGGAATCAATTCCTCCATAGCGCCATCCCCCTCCCCCTAACTTTCTCTCTAACACTGAGAGAGCTTCGGGCATTCTTAAAAACTAAAAATTTACAAGCTCCATCATCTCATAGGCGGGGCTAAGTTTCTCTATGGTCAGCCGTTGATGGACTTTCACCGACTCCTGAAATTGAAACCAATTGCTCATCTTGTAATCCCCTTTCCATGAATAAACCCATTTAAAAAAACCCATTTTCCTATCAATCGCCTCTTTGAACCAGGCCTCTTGATCGTACTCGATAAAATGAGTTCCGATGAGCGCCTTGTAACGACCTATTCGATCCGCAGTCAGCCGGTTCGTATCGTCCGCTTCTCCTATCGCCTCGCTCAGCTCTTTAGTCAGGCTGGCTACGTCCTGAGCTGACGGTGTTCTTGCCCGAGACCCGCAGTATTCCTTAAAAAGACCAACGGCCGCGTCAAGAAATCGCTGTCTGTTGTCGATCTTGGAATGGCTTGGAATAAGACGCTGGTCCTTCCAGAGCAAGGCTGGCCAATCGGGATTTAACTTTGCGTCCGCATGCCCGATGTTAGGAATCACTTTTTCAACGGCCCCTTTCATCGAATTAAACGAGTCATTACAGCCTACGAAGTTCTGGTGCGCGAATGTGTCAGAATACATGTGACTGGCCACCCCGATTCGGTAGAGGTTTTTGGAACTCAAAGCCTCCCTAAGCAGTAAACAGGCGTTTTGGTTTTTAGGAAGGGTGTTCAACAAATGAAGCTTTCCGTCCCTGCGGCGGCCGGAATCGACAAAAACCTCGTCCTTGGTTCCGGGCATAAAGTGGAAAATGGGGTGGATTCGGAGAAGGTCTTTGGCGGGCTTTAAGATGTTTAATGTTTGACTGATGTAATTGTGGTATCGGTCGGGAGTTCCCTCGCCGATCTCATACCGCTTGTTGTTATCATCCGTGTGCTGGGACGAAAAGGCGATCAGATAAGCGTCATGGGGATCATACCCCGCCCTCAATGCCACGATGTAGACGATGTAATAATGGAACTCGATATCCATAATAACTCACCTTACGCTGTTAAGAGCCCCCACCACCAACCCAAAATGACAGATACCTCAACCCTCCACCAACCGGCATCGAGTCTATTTTTTAGCGTTCACCTTTCCGCTGAAACCCTTCACTAATGATGATATGGGTATCCACCTATTTTACTCTCAAGATAGTTATTCGGGTTTACTCAAGCTGCCTTGCTGCGCAACACGGCATCAGCGACCTTTCTTTCAACATCTCGGCTGAAAAGCACTCCAAGATATTTCCCTTTATCCGAGATGACAGCAGCCATATCAACTGGTTCTTCTCTCATGGCCTTAAGGACTTCCACAAGGCTACTGCTACCTTTTACAACCAAAGATATTGCCACGTTAGAGAAACTTTCTTGGACATTTCCTTGTTCAATTGCACTTACGAATCTCCCGAGTATTTCCATATCAAAGCGGTCGTATCCGCCAGAATCGATTTGACCCTTGAAGAAGTGGATAGGGATATAACAGATGAATTGCCCTTCCTTGGTGCGCACCTCTATAAAACTTAAATTCGGCAATTTCTCTAAATACTCTCGTATCCCATAAGGCGTATAATAGTTTCTCCTACCAGATTCAAAGACAAGCCACCTTATAGATAAGGCTTTTTCTCTCGGCATTTTGTGCAAATACTCCAGACTTTGTTTTTCATCGCCAGGAATATCGGATAGTGCATCGGTTGCTTTCAGATCTATCGATGAAGAGACTGACGCCTTCAACGCCGACTCCAACTCAACGCCAAAGCCTTTGAATTTCGTTATGTATCCGCCCACAAACAGGGCAACAAGAATTGGCAAAATGGAAAGCAAAATCCATTGGTTGGAAAGATTAAGAAACTTGGCCCCCCTCTCCTGAAGAATTCCAAGGATGATCAACAACAGCAGAGAGGAGGAAATGCCAGCAATGATTATTTTTTTTCTATCCTGCATTGAAAACCTCCTGAAGTCACGATGGCCTATCGGCAGAATCGAATACCGGCACTGAAACGATCAAAAAACGGCAACTCCATTTTCTCAGCGTCCACCTTTTCCACCAAAGTATTTTGTATCCTCTCAAAATACTTGCCGTAAAGAACCACTTAATAAATTGATTATTTATGACAATATTTTCTCCCATAAATTGCTCATGGCTTCGATAGTGAAAATACCACTCAACAATTTTTTTAGATGATTAGATGTATGTATGGTGAAGAATATTATGACTGCAAGAACAACCGTTATTATGAAAATCTGGTCGGGCGCCCACCAAACAAGACCCCTTTGATTGAGATATTTCTTGTATAGTGAAAAAAACATAATATAGCATGCAAAGGCTAATATGGTTGATATATAAAAAGCGAGTAAATAAAATTTATTGGGCCCCTGTGTCCCCGAACTAGGCGGTCCTTCCGGAATAGGACGCAGTTCGTGTTGGCGTTTTCTAAATTCACTGTTGCCATTTTCCCATCCAATAAATCCTGGGGCCATTTGATTCTTAATAAAAATGTAACGTTCGAATACGAGAAAAAAGGATGCTATTCGATTAATACTGATCCCTTTATCTAACAATAAATAAAGGCAGGGGAAAATGATAATCAACCCGACCAATGCTATGAAGCAATAAAGAAATTCGATTTTTTCTTGAAATAATAATGGAACTGCTAGTCCTAAAAGTGACCCTATGGCAGCAATTTCGAACATAAGAAAATTATGCTGACATTTCTTTAGCGTCAGTAGCTCATCGCGAATCATAACGAGTTCCTTGTTTGCAAGCTCTTCCTTTTGCATATTGAAACCCTCCTTCCTAACGGGGGTCAGGTTTATTTTCTTAGCGTTCACCTTTTACACCATATTCCGCAAAGAGAACTAAACCTGTTCTCAATTGCTAATATTAAGAATTTGTCCCCTCCATTCTCATAAATTGCAATATTGCAAGCCTGACCCCAGAGCCAGAGCTTGACCATAAAATCTTCTGCCAATTATCAAAATCAGGCACCACTTATTTAAAGTTACCTACTACATGTTTTTTTGTATAAACTCAACTATCTGTTCTGCAGCGCGCTCAACAGCTTGAGGAGTGGTTCCAGCAAAAACAGTCCCACCTGAAGACCTACCTTGCGCTATAAAGGTCCCTATGCTTTTGCTTTCTTTTAAATCAAACAATTCTACTTCAACATCTATCCCTGCACGACCAGCCATGGCACCAACCATCACACGCGCTCCTGGGCTTACTCTTTTCAATTGTATTATTTTTGCATTAAGTCGTAAATTTGCTTGTGCATCTGGAGAAGATGAGCCTGAGAAAACCTTGTCGAACAACCCTTTTTCCCGAAGCTTGGCGATAGTCACGGTTTCAAGTTGAACGATCTCTTCTGATAATCCAGGCACCTGGGACGAAATATTAAAAAGCACTGTTTTATAAGTGGACAATTTTAGTGTCATCGGAGTTGTTTCCGTAATTGCCCCTCTAGACGCGCATCCGTTAAGTAAAATTAAAATAAATATTACTCCGTGCTTTACAAGCGTATATCTTTTCATAAATTATCAACCTCCTTTTAGTATTTTTTTATTCTAATCGGTCTGCTTCACCTAACGAGTCCGTCAAGAAAGGGGACGAAGGTTCTAAAACATTTTCACCCAACAGGGTCTATTTTCTTGGCATTCACCTTTTCCACCAAATTCCACCAAGAAAACTAAATACATAAAATAGGGAAGTGGCCCTAATTTCCACTCTCACTCAAACACTCTCCACCTTTTCATGCTCTTCGAACCATACAGATTGGGGGTCTGCGGGTACTGCTGAGAGGGCAGGGTCTTCCTGACCGCATTGAACCAATCCCGGTACGTCGCCTTAGGTTTAAGAGACTCGAGGGCTCGAAGCGCAACGAAGGTGAAGGCGCCGTTGGGCCTTCCCCTAAAGTATGCGTCATAGCTGTATTCGGTGTCCTGACACCCCGACATGAGCAGGGCGGCGTAACGCCCGGGAGGGCTTGATGTGCGAAAGGCCCGTCGCTTGCCCAGTTTTGCGGCATTTCGCCTTGAGAGAAAGACCGAGGGCGGCAGGAAGCGAACTTTCCGCTGGGGGGCATTCTTTCCTTCGATTGTCGGCGGTGTCAGGATCGGGGCGAACCTCGCCACAGTCCCCGAATGGCAGGAATCGGAGATCATGAAGACCTTCACGCCCGGCTGACGGGCGCTGAAGAGGTCGAACAGCTCGTCGTCCGTGATCGGGCCTTTGGCATGAATGTCGTATGGGCAGAGACATTCATCCGTGCCATCAGGCTCATCCCCATCTTCGTCCGGCACAAATGAGCCATGCCCCGAATACTGGATGACAACGAAGTCGTCACGCTTGGCCTGCGTGATTAGGGTCTTGATGGCCTTGCGAATCGAATCGCCAGTCGCCTGTTTGTCGAGTATCTTCTCGATTGCGAACCCGCGCTTTCCGAGGGCCGCTGCCCAGTCGTTGGCGTCATTCACGCATCCCGCCAGATCGCTCCCTGTTCCAGGATAGTCATTGATACCAATACATAAGGCGCGTTTTCCCATGGCTTTCCTCCTTCTCCGGTTTGGTTGTCAAGCGTTGAAATTCAATTAACCGCTAATATGTTAAGATTACGGCCCATTACTAAATATCCAAAAAGATAGGCCTATGATCACTTGGCCTTTTTTGGCGGTCTCTTGTTGCATTTGGATCCATTGCGGCATCGTATTCGTTGTGAAGGATGCCACTTGAAACGATGGAATTCACCATTGCCGGTGAAACAGCGATATGGTCTAAAAGCAACTTCTTATCTTCACCATCGACATAGTCATAAAATTCCGCAGTGTATCTATTTGAAGGATTTACTTTATCGATAAAAGAATGACGGAAAAGCAACTCGTGAGCGAACGTGCTGCCCAGGATAATATCAATGACATTGTGTGTCAGGTAGCGCATCTCGAAATAATCAAGCCCCGGTCCGTCATTCAGGTCCCCTGTAACAATAATGTTTGCATTTGGATCATTGCTGATCAGGGTGTCAAGATACATACGTACTCGCATGGCCTCGGTAGATATTCTTCTTCGGCTTTCCAATGCTGTATTGATAAATTGTTGCTTGGTAGCAGGATTTTTCCAAAGTTTTTCGCCATTATGCACATAGTTTGATTTGGAATGCATGGTTATGATCCTGCATTTTTTCCCATTAGCAAGATCCCCTTCAATGACTACAGGTAAACGGGTAAACTTATAAGGTTCGGCTATCCCATTTCCATCAATATCGCACTCCCATTTATTCTTCAATTTAGCCGTCTCAGGTTCTACTACAAGTTGACCATTTGCCAAACCGCCATTTTTTTTGACCAATGCATAGATCTTTTGTGAGCTGCCGTCAATGCCACCAAAAACATCGTACAGGAGCACGTTATTCTTACTGAGATAGGTTGAGACAAAGAGCTGCATTTCCCGAATATCGCTCGGTCCTTCCTCGATAGTAAGCACATCCGGATCGGCGCTGAGGATGAGGCCGGCAACGCGCTTTGCCAGATCATCCACATTGTCGATTCCTTTGTTAGGATTGTTTTGCCGGAATGCCACCTTGTTACCTCCGACGAACCAGTCATTCATCCATTCTATGTTAAAATTTACTAAACGCATATAAGCCTCCTTTAGCTGATTTTCATCTGGTTCTTTATCCTTTGAGGCACACTTCGCAGTTTCACTTCAAACTTAATTAAAATCTTCTGTCAATTTTCAAGGCCAGGCATTGTTTGTCCGGGGTCGCGGGTCAGAGCCCGGCCGCGACCTTTTTGGCAATGGCCACGGCGTCGTCAAGGAGTCCGATGATTTTAATAACGTTCCGGGCAACATTGATCTGTTTCTTGATCTCAGCGACGGCAGCCTCCAGCTTGGTGTTTATCTTCGCAAGGCCCTTCATGGCGCCCTCGGCATCCCCGAGCCATTCATCCATCATCTCGCCGATGAGGATATCGATCTCCGGCGGGCTGTGTGAGTAAAAGCCCCTCGACCTTGGAGACATCGCCAGCGGCCGTCTCAGCAATATAGCGGTTGCGGGCGCGTTCGTGGACAAGGCTGAGGGAAGCATCCGCCCCATCCCGGAGCTGCTGGATCGAGCTGGTAAGCGCGACGAAGGGGGCTGGCGAGATGCTTGCGCAACCGGCGACTCCAAGGATCGCCACTACGATTGCAAGGAATACGAGGAACCGGTGCACGGTCGAAGCGGATTTTGGGGTGTTTGATAATATCATGCATGCCTCCTCCAGTTCATCCTATGACCATCGCCCGATAGACATGGGGTCGCCCTTGACAAAGGATAAAATCCGATTTCAACTCATATTTGGGGTCGGCCCCCTTTAGTGCCCTCAATAATTTTCAATCAGGCTTCCGGCTTAAACATTGACTCAGGCCCTCGAAAGCATCTCTTGCTTCGGTATCGTCTATGTGCAGGGTCCCTCTCCTTGATTTGTCTTCTGGAATTCACAGTGGGCCATTTCTTGCTCACTGACAATACGCGATTGAACGAGGTGTAATATTATGAGGGGCCCTAAGGGAATCGATCTTCCCCTAGAGCTCTTATAGGACCATCTTCTGAAAACCTTTTCTCATCTTTCCCCCTGAAAGGTTTGAGAGGAGTTTCCTAAGGCAGGGACATTTAAAAATTGATAGATTATTTAGCAAATTCTTTGCCAAAAGTCTATTGTTTTGTTTGGTTTTATAATCAATTGAAATCAATAGGTAATTTGATTTTTATCCAATCCGCCTACATGAAGTAATGGGCTTTGAACTGTAATCTATTTTGAGAGTTGCCAACGATTGTTGGCAGTCAGGGGATGAGGTGGTCTAAATGGATGTCTTCATCCTCAAAAACCTTCAAAATCTCCTCAAGGACGCCATTCCTAAAGGAACCCGCTATCCTTCCGTATAAATCTTTGCATATATTCTCTTCAGTCATGGCGAAAAAATATGAAACTTTATACAGAAAGTCAAGAAGTTCTGATCAACATTCCGGTTAACGATGAGAAAAGAGCGACCTCTGGGACGGAATAGTTTTGATAAATATGAGAACAAAAAAGGGAGGCGCGATGGCCTCCCTTTTCATTTAAATCCATGTGATCATGGAATTATCGTTTGGAGTATTGGGGTCTTCGCCTGGCTCCCCTTAACCCGTATTTCTTACGCTCCTTGATCCTTGAATCCCTTGTCAGAAGGCCGGCCTTTTTCAGGGCATCCTTAAACTCCGCATTGAACTGAAGCAGGGCTTTTGATATTCCATGACGGACAGCCTCGGATTGACCGGCAATGCCTCCTCCATGGACATTGGCTTTCACATCGAATTGATTCCGGGTCCCCGTCAGATCAAAGGGCTGCATGATGATCATCTCGCAGGTCTCCCGTCCGAAATACTCCTTCAGGGCCCTTTCATTGACTACGAACTTCCCTTCGCCCGGCTCCAACCATACTCGGGCAATTGAGGTCTTCCTTTTTCCTGTGGCATAAATCGGTTCTGGCACTGTTTTCTCCTTAATTATGAAATATACGAATTATTCACCGGCTTTAAATTTCAAGCGGAACGGGTTTCTGGGCTTCGTGAGGATGTTTTGCCCCGGCATAGATCTTCAATTTCTGGATCATCTGACGGCCCAGGCTGGTTTTGGGCAACATCCCCTTCACAGCGATCCGGATCATCTCGGTGGGTTTCTTGGTCAGCAGCTTTTCAGCGCTCATCTCCCGAATTCCGCCCGGATAACCCGTATGACGATAGTAAGTCTTGTCTTTCATCTTCTTACCGGTCAACGCCACTTTTCCGGCATTGACGACAATGACGAAATCGCCTGTGTCCACGTGAGGGGTGTAAATCGGTTTGTTCTTTCCCCTCAATATCTTTGCCAGTTCAGTGGCTAATCTTCCCAGGACCTTTCCTTCCGCATCCACGAGATACCACTGATGTTCCACTTCTTCTTTTTTAGCCTGATAGGTCTTCATAGAACCACCTTAATTTAAAAAGATAAGATATTGTAGTAATGACTGTCAAGGATTTATCTTTCCCCCTCACCCTTACCCTCTCCCACAAGAGACTGTGTCGCAATCGCGAGCAAAGGGGGAGAGGCAGTCAGGTTCCAAAGTTTTAGGATGCGGGTCTTTTAGATGATGGGAAATTGTCACTTGTATAAAATCAAATGTTTTCATATGCTTGGCACGCCTGAATCCGAACGGCTAAAGGTAACCACCCTAAACCTTTTCCACCCGACCGCCTCTCCCCCTTTTCAAAAATGGGGTTTTTTCATATTACGACACAGTCTCCAAGGGGAGAGGGAGAAGAGATCAGCGTTTCTTTTTCTGTGTGAAATGTTTATTCCAGAGTAGAACAACAGGGCTGGCCACATAAATCGTCGAATAGGTTCCGGCGATAAGCCCCACAATAAGGGTTAGAGCAAAATCGTGGATGACTGGCCCCCCGAAGAAAAAGAGGATCAGTACCACCATCATTACTGTCCCTGAAGTAAGGATTGTCCGTCCGAGAGTCTCGTTGATGGCGGTGTTAAAGATCGTTTCAAGGTTCTCTTTCCTGTACTTCTTGACATCCTCCCGGACCCGATCGAAGATGACAATGGTATCGTTGATCGAGAATCCGATGATCGTCAGGATAACAGCCATCAGAGGCAGGGAATATTCAAGGTCTAAAAGGGATATGGCTCCGTAAGCGATAATGATGTCGTGGACCAGGGCGGCAATCCCCCCCAGTCCGAAAGAGATTTGTTTGAATCTCCATGCCACGTAAATGAGGATGGCGATAAAAGAGAGAGAGACCGCCCAGAGAGCCTTGGTCTTCAAATCCTTTCCCACTTTTGGGCCGACCACTTCCACTCGCCGGATTTCCAGGTTTTTACCCTGAAATCGCTGCTGAAGATTTGCTTGAATCTCTTTTGATATCTTTTCGAGATCATCCCCGCCTTTTTCAATCCGGATTAGAAACTCATTTTCTCCCCCGAATTTCTGGACCATGGCATCTTTTGATCCTATCGCCTCCATGGCATTGCGAACTTCGGAGATATCCACATTCTGAGCAAATCTGATCTGGAGCAGGATGCCTCCTGCAAAGTCAACCCCGTACCTCAGTCCATTGTGAAGAAAGATAGAACCCAGGCTAATGAGAATAGCGATCCCTGAAATCCAGACCGTAATCTTCTTCTTACCAATAAAGTCAAAACGTGTTCCTGGTCTGATCAAATCCATAGAATTCACTCACTTAAATGCTCAACTTCTTGACATTCATCTTTAGGGTAAGAAAATCAAAGACCCATCGGGTAATATACACAGCCGTGAAGATATTGGCTAAAAGACCAATACATAGAGTTACAGCAAATCCCCTCACCGGACCTGTGCCAAACTGATAAAGAAAAAGAGCGGCGATTAAAGTCGTTACATTCGAGTCCAAAATCGTGACAAAGGCCCTTCGGTAACCCTCGTCAATGGCAGCCCGGATCGTCTTCCCCCATCTCAATTCTTCCTTGATTCTTTCGTGAATGAGGACATTGGCGTCCACTGCCATTCCAATCGAAAGAACAAGGCCGGCAATTCCTGGAAGGGTGAGTGTGGCCCGAAAAATTGCAAGCGCACCCATCACAAGGATGATATTGAGGATCAGAGCGACATCAGCAATCACTCCTGAGACACGGTAATAGAAAATCATGAACAGGGCGACAAGGGCAGCACTGACCAGAGTGGCAATAATACCTTTCCTTATGGAATCCTGTCCCAGAGAAGGCCCGACGCTTCTCTGCTCAAGGATATTCACCGGCGCAGGCAAGGCCCCTGCCCTGAGAACAATGGCCAGGTCGCCCGCCTCCTTCATATCGAAACGGCCGGTGATCTGCGCCCTCCCTCCGGCGATCCTCTCCTGAATGACCGGTGCGGAATAGACATTATCATCCAGAATAATGGCCAATCTCCTCTTCACATTGGCTCCGGTGATTTGCTCGAAAAGCTTCGCACCGATATCATCAAATTCCAGAGCCACATAGGGTTCATTGAACTGGGTATCGAGGGTAACCCGGGCATCCTTCAAAACCTCACCGGTCATCAGGGTCTTTTCTTTCAAAAGAAAGGGGATCTTCTTCACCCCTCCGGTCTTCGGATCGACCTGCCTCTGATAGAGGAGGATGCTCCCCTCCGGGGCGCTTCCTTTCAATGCCTCATCAAGGTTGCCCTCTTCATCCACCAGTTTGAATTCTAACAGGGCGGTCCGGCCGATGAGATCGATCGCCCTCTGTGGGTCTTTGATCCCGGGGAGCTGAATCAGAATGCGGTCCGTTCCCTGAAGGGTGATTTCAGGTTCGGCCACCCCGAACTGGTCGATCCGGTTCCGGATCGTCTCCAATGCCTGATCAATGGCGCCCTTTCTGACCTGTTCGGCCTGCCGGCTGTCCAGAACAAGAACAACCTTCCAGATCCCTTTATCAAGGGCGGTCGTGGAAAGTTCCTGCATGACAGCATAACGCTGGCTCAGGATCTTCTCCCATTTATCCTTGTCGCCCGAAACCTCAAGAACGATTTGATTGCTCTTTTCCCTCTCCAGTTTTCCGACGGGAATTCCCTTATCCCGCATGTCATCTCTCAGGTTATTCTTCACCCTCTCCACATAACTTTCGATCGCCTTCTCCGCCTCCACTTCGAGGATGAGGTGCATTCCGCCCTGCAGGTCAAGGCCAAGGTGGACCTTTTCCGTGGGGATGATTTTATAAAACCAAGCCGGCAACTCCGGAGTCAATGTGGGCAAAAAGAGGAGGATGGCAAAAACAGTCACCGCCCCATAAACGATCAATCTCCATTTCAGGTTTCTCAGCATATGTTACAAACCCTCACAAAGAGATTTCTGGAAAAGTCAGGAAATCTCTATAAAATCTCTGGAATCATTTTTTAAAAAAGGATTTAGCGAATTACACTAATGATAACGAATTTCACGAATGGGGTCCTATTCGTGTCATTCGTTCTAATTCGTGCCATTCGTTTCTATTTTCTAAGCAATCAGAGAGCAAAAGGTAGTTTTTCAGAGCTCTCACAAAATGAAACCAAGAGTTTTGGAACCCTTGGATTACAGAAACATAGCCTATCGCCCGGTATTTTTCAAGGGGAAATTATAGAGATTTCTGAAAAAGTCCGGAAATCTCTGATTACACTGATTAAGTATCGATTCCACAGATAGAAAATCAATAAAATCTGTATCATCCTTTCCGAAATCTCTGCAATCAAGGGAGTTTATGGTAGATTTTCAGAGCTCCTATAAAAAAGGCCCAAGGCAGATTCCCTTGGGCCTGAAGCCTTTCACGAACCGGATTTTACTTCATATCACTCCATTTCCCATATTTCTCCCTCAAAATCCGGTGGAGGATCTTTCCGGTCGGGGTCATGGGCATCTCTTCGTCCTTGATGAAATCGACTGATTTGGGTATCTTATACCCTGCAATCTTCCCCCTGCAGTGATCGATCAGTTCCTTATCCGTAACCGTCTTTCCCTGGTGGATGGTGACAATCGCCTTAATCGCCTCGCCCCATTTCGGGTCAGGAATACCAATCACTGCCACATATTTAACGGCAGGATGGGAACCCAACAAATTCTCCACTTCTGATGGAAAAACATTTTCACCGCCGGTAATGATCATATTCGCTTTTCGATCAACCAGGGTAAAATAGCCATCCTCATCCTGGCAGGCCATATCTCCGGCGGTGAACCATTCGCCCTGGAAGACCGATTTGGTCTTTTCAGGGTCTTTCCAGTACTCTTTAAAGACATGAGGGGTGCGCGAATAAAGTTCTCCCACCTCGCCTCTTTTGACCTCTTTTCCGCTCTCATCAAGAATCTTGATCCGGTCCGTGCCCCAGATCTCCCTTCCGATGGATCCGAGTTTCTTAAACTGTTCCTCAGGTCTGAGCAGCGTCACCAGTCCGGCCTCGGTTGAACCGTAAGCCTCCCAGAGCTCCGAATTTTTAAAATAGTCCATAATGGCCATCTTCGTGTCTTTTCGGGCCGGCGCCGAGGAAATGAGAAGCTGACGGATCGAACTGACATCAATGCTTTTCTTCACCTCATCGGGAAGGGAAAGCATCATAATATAATGGGTGGGAACGAGAGAGGTGAAGGTGATCTTCTCCTTTTCAATCGTCTTCAATAGGTCGACCGGGTCGAAACTGATCATATTGTAAACAAATACCCTTGCGCTGACATAAGTATAGGTGAAGGAATAGTAGATCGAATTGATATGGCACATGGGCATGACGAGCATCACAC
>Ga0194125_10001039_pt1 | contig 46997 bp, 29 predicted proteins | sample TA2KigC250mmetaG_FD_148626 | JGI IMG/M metagenome (GOLD analysis project Ga0194125, IMG submission 148626) | Freshwater microbial communities from Lake Tanganyika, Tanzania - TA2015034 Kigoma Deep Cast 250m | ecosystem: Environmental > Aquatic > Freshwater > Lake | place: Tanzania: Lake...
CATCCGAACCACCAAGACTCTCGAAGCGGACACCCGACTGACGGACACCGCGCCCACGCCACATGCCAATCATGCCCCGCTTCCATCTGTGTCCACAAGAGCTCTGGGAACAATTTCCTATAGGGTCGAGTTATTTAGCGCGCCGCCCGCCCCTCCCGCAAGGCCCGCAAGCGGGACGCTTGCCGCTACTTGACAGAGCGGGAGAAGCGGGGATAGAATTGCATGGGTGATGCCGACAGTCTGAACGAGGTAGATCATGGGACTCGTCGTCGGGAAGGTTGTGTTGGCGAATCCTCGCAAGCCGAAGCTGGCGCCGTTCGAGGTCGAGGTCGTGGCCGATTCTGGGGCCGTGCACCTGTGCATTCCCGAACACGTCCAGGTGCAGTTGGGGCTGGAGGAGATCAGCCAGAAGGAGGTCATTCTTGCGGACGGCACTCCCAGGCTGGTGCCTTACGTTGGCCCCATCGAGGTCCGTTTCAAGAACCGCATCGGCTTCGTCGGCGCGCTTGTCATGGGCGACGAGACCCTCCTCGGCGCCATCCCGATGGAGGACATGGACCTTGTCATCCTCCCGAAGACCAAGAAGCTCGATGTGAATCCCGCCAGTCCCAACATCGCCACGTCGGTGGTCAAGTGCAGCCGCGGGGAAAGGAAAACGCGGACCTGAACTCGCTAGTCCTCTACACTAACCTTCTGCGCCCTGCCATCCAGAACGACAGTGCATTCATTAAGAAAGTCCCGCCCGAGCAATGCTACGTCCCGATCGTAGGCCAGGACTTTGAGGGCCATCTGCTTGCTCCCCAACCTGATTTCAACGTAGTGCACCATGAACGCCCTTGGCTCCCCGAAAAGCGGGGCCACCTGTAGCAGGGTGTCGTGCGGGTTCGACCCGACGGAATCCAACACGCTCCGGGGAACACACGAGAGCCCCGCGCTCGAGTCGACGAGAGCCTTGCACCGAGCCTCTCCTCCATCCAGCCCCCTGACCAAGATCTCCACGACCGGCGCAGGAGGACGGTATCTCGGGTCGTAGGGGAATTCGAGCCGGCTCATGTGCCTTCGATGACCTCGAAATAGGGGATGTAGACCTCTTCCGGCATCGAGGGCTTGGAGGGACGGAACAGCCGAAGCAGCCAACGCTCGATCACTTCGGGCTTGAGCGCGCAGAAGTGGGCGGCAAGGGCTGCCAGAGCCAACAGGGCGTAGCCAACAACCTGCATCGCTTAGCCCCCCTTTACATACAGGGACTCGAACTTCACGGCCACCCACGCAATCACCGGGGCAGTGAACAGGAGGCCGTGTTCCGGCTTGGAGGCACCGATGAGGCACAGGGCAAGCCACCCCGCGGCACAGAGGACAATGGCCGCACCGGCGCGGCAGGCCTGCCGCCACCGATCTGTGGTCGCGCCCACTCGATTGAGGATGAGGACCACGCCGGAAAGCAGCGCGAGCAGCAAGAGGAAGCCGCCGACGGGGCTCGTCGGGGCCATTACGCCAAGGCCCGCTCCCAGTGCTGCCCCGAAAAACCCATCCTCTACGCGCCACATCGCTGGCTCTCTCTTCGCCCGATTGCGCCGTTCCCTACTGGGGATTATACCCCGCTGCCACCGACCCTGCAAGTCAGATTGCCTTGCCCTACGGTTGGGGCGGCGCGCTGCCGCGCGACGGAGCGCCGCTTGACCGGGGGGCCGACCAGAACCATAATCGTCGTGGGGTGGGATCAAAGGAGTCAACCGTGACAGGAAAGCTCACGCTCGTTGCCGCACTGATGGTCGCCTGCACCTCGTGCCAGGCCGTAGAGGGGGTGCGGGTCGCCGAGGGCACCCGCCGAATCCTCACGGGGCCATTCCTGCTCAAAGGCAAGGCGCCCCAGGAACGCCTCGATGAGTTCAAGCCTGTTGCCTACCCCGCCGTGACCATCGAGAACGAATACCTCCGCTGCACCGTGCTGCCCAGCGTCGGCGGGCGGCTCTATGAGGTTTTCAACAAAGCATCGAAGTCCCAGCTCTTCTTCGTCAATCCCTACCTTGAGACCCACCCCGACGACTTCGAGGGCGGCCACCCCTGGAACCTCGGCGGAGTTGAGGTGAACTTCCCTTACTTCCACCACGGCAACACCTACAACGACGCCTGGCAGTGGGCCAAGGTCGCGCGCCCCGACGGCACGGCCGGCGTGGCGATGAGCCACACTTCCACACCCACCATGCAGCGAGCCGTCTTCCGCGTCCTCCTGCGGCCGGGCGTCGCGCGCGTTGACCTCGAATACGAGTTCGAGAACCTCAATCCCTACGGTTGGGGCCTCGCGGCGTGGATTGACACGATGCACCCGAAGACGATGGACACGCAGTTCATCCTGCCCACGCCCTGGGTCGCCCAGCACGGCTACAACGCGGGCCGCACCGACCTGGCGCCCTGGCCCGTCCGCAACGGCGTTGACCTCTCCTGGCAGCGGAATCTCGTGCCCGGCCGCGGCGACCTGAGCGAGTTCGGCTTCATGCCCCGCGAGCGCTTCCACGGCTGCTACGAGCACAAGGCTGACCGCGGCGCCGTCCGCGTCTTCGACCCCGCGACCCTTCCCGCGGCGAAGCTGTGGACCCAGACCCTGCCCGTCTCGCCCGAGCGCTACTACCAGCACTTCGAGATATGGACGGCCACCTCCGCCGTGATGGAGGACCCCGGCCACCAGCCCGAGCTGAGCGCCTATCGTGCGTCCGATTCGTGGTATCAGGTCTGGGGCATCGGCGGCTACGTCTTCGCCAACGAGCACGCCGCGCTCAATCTGCTGCGGCGGCCCGACGGCAAGGTCCTCGCGGGCATCTGCGGCACAAGGCACATCCCCGGCTGCGTCGCCAGCCTGCGCGTTGGGCGCGACAACGTTCTCCGCGAGACGTTCGACCTCGACCCCGCGAGGCCCTGGCGGCGCGAGGTGGCTGCGCCTGCGGGCGACGGCGAGCTGGAGGTCGTCGGCCCCGACGGCGCACGCCTGGCCGCCTACGAGCTTCGCGCAGACGAGGTGCCGCAGGAACAGTGGAAGATGCCCGAGAAGCCCCGCTGGCAGCGGGGCCTCAACGCCGCCTACTACGACGAGGACTACTCAACCCTCTGGCGGCGCCGCGGCCATTTCTTCGACGGCGCACTCCGCCGCTTCGCCGAAGCCCTCAAGCAGGAGCCCAACTCCGCCAAACTCATGATTGACCTCGCCCGCTGCCACCTCAAGGACGAACAGGTCCGCGTCGGCTATGCCTATCCCAAGCCCGGCCCCGAGGCCGACTCCGACGCCGCCAAGCGCCGCGAAGCCAACCTCGCCTCTGCCGTTGACCTCCTCACCAAGGCCATTGCTGTAGGCGGGGCTGGTGGTGGTGTTGTGGGCGGGGCGTCCCTGCCCCGCGAGCCCATTGTGGGCGGGGCCTCCGTGCCCCGCGTCCCCTCCCATATTCCCACCGCCCACTTCTACCTCGGCCTTGCGTTGGAGCGCCAGGGCAAGCGCCCCGAAGCCATCGAACACTACCGTGCCGCCCTCAAGTGCCCCATCCCTACCCCCGCCGCCGCCCTCTACCTCGCCCGCCTCACCCTCCGCGACGACCCGAAGCAGGCCGTCGCCCTTGCCCGGTCCGCCGCAGCCGCCTACCCCCAGAGCACCCGAGCCAAGCACATGCTCATGGTTGCCTTGGGGGCGACGGGGCAGCCGATGGAGGCCAAGCTGGTGGGCCACGCCCTCCTCGACCACGACCCCTCCAACCCCGTCACCCTCACCCTCCTCGGCCGCGCCCCGAACCCCATGCCCCTCTGGGCCGAGGCCGAAGTCCAGTGGCTCCGCGCGGCAGACAAGTGACGGCGCCCAACCGAGTGCGTCAGCCTGTCGGAGTGCGGGGGCGTAGCCTGCCCTGAGCGAAGCCGAAGGGCCGCTGTGGACTTGGCCGGCGCGTGGTCCCCCACAAGCCTCGCCTCGTATGGCCATCGTCTTCCACGCGGCAGGTGACGCTATTGCGGCACGCGCCTCAGAAGCCAACAGCGGTCTCAAGCGACCGCACTCCAACAGGCTGTCGCCCTACCTCTTACCCCTCACTTCGGCCCATCGCGCCCCGGAGGGGCCTGATGAAGTGCGTCAGCCTGTCGGAGTGCGGCGGCGTAGCCTGCCCTGAGCGAAGCCGAAGGGCCGCTGTGGAATTAGCCGGCGCGTGGTCCCCCACAAGCCTCGCCCCGTATGGCCATCGTCTTCCACGCGGCAGGTGACGCTATTGCGGCACGCGCCTCAGAAGCCAACAGCGGTCTCAAGCGACCGCACTCCAACAGGCTGTCGCATGTCTTCGCAGCTCTCCCCATGCACAGAGGCGGGCCGGCGCCACGCGTCCATCCACCACGGCAGATGCCCAAACTCCGCAAAGTCGTTTGACTCTCGGCTGCCGTGCGCTACAATGTTGGCAGAATTGCTCCCCGCTCGGCTTGCCGAAAGGCCCTGAGCGGGGTTATTCTTCTGCCGCCACTTGCTCCCCGTCTGGACAGCCGGAAGGCGCTGGGCGGGGTTATTCTCTCTCTCTCGACCGTCGCGGCATCGAGAAGACCGACTGGATCCGGATCGAGCGTACCACCTACAACGCCTGCCTCGACCGCCGCGACTACCGCCCCAAGACCACGGCTGGACCAGGCAGCGCCTGAGACGGGTTGACGAGCCGACTCCTCGATGCTATCCTAGTGCCATGCGGCGCAGAGCGGGATCCAACCGGCGTGAGATGAATGAGGACTTGCAGGCCCTCCGCGCCGCCAAGGCCATGGAGGCCGATGCGCCAACCATCTCTCTCGCTCAGGCAAGACGGAAGCTCAGGGTCTGAGAGGCCGGGCAACAGCAGGCAGCGGATAAGTGAATAAAGAAGATTTGACACCCACCCAAAGAAGATTTGACACCGACCCACTTGCGGGCAAGGGCCAACCTGCAATGCGCCTAACCCGTGGCAGCTTCCTTCCACCTCTTCTGCGCCCGCTCGAAGATGTCGTCTACCGTCTGGTCCTGGTAGAGTCGCCGGGAGATGGCAACGTAGTCGGTGGGCTCGTGGCACATGAGGGTGAGGAAGCGCAGGGCCGCGGTGGGGCCGAGGGCCCTGTTGAGGGCCAGGATGCCGTTGGCTCGGATTTCCACGTCGCTCATTGCAGCCATCGTTACCAGCCTCCTTGCTTGCTTCGGACATAGTCCACAGGGTTCATGACGGCAATCCCGGCGGCGGCCTTGGGTGCGCGCCGCAGGAAGTCGTCGTCGCAGGTCAGCAGCACGTTGGCGCCGGCGGCGCGAGCGCATGCAAGATGCACGGCGTCCCTGGCGGACAGGTTGGCCTCCTGCTGGATCGAGCGGGCGGCTGTTCGGACTTCCTCCGTGGGCCCAACCCTGACAGCGCACACACAGGCGAGGTTCAGCGCCTCCAGCGCGCGTTCGGGGAATGGGCACAGTGCGCACTCGTCCTCGTGCATGAAGGACCAGACGAGCCGCACAACGCCCTCCTCGGCCTTGGCGAAGACCTCCTCGCAGGCCGCAGCCTCCATGCGGATCCGGACCTGGCGGTGGTCGTCGAAACCGCGCTGGAAGCAGTTGTAGTCCAGGTAAACCAAATCGCCCATTTGCTAATCCACCCTGTGCCTGGCAGGGCTTCGCGACGCCGTCCACGCGCGCTTGCTCTCCTCGTGTAATGTACCACGTTCTGCCCCTCTAGGCAAGCGCTTGCGTTGATCCGGGTGCGGGCCGGAATTGTAGGTAGATTCTGCCGCCCCCACCGACCCTGTGTCGGTGGGGCGGAGGTTTGACCACTACGCGGCGGCGCCCTCACCCCCCGTCCCCCTCTCCCCCCGCCCGTAGCGGGCGGGGGGAGAGGGGGAGAAGTGGGAGCAGCGCCTAGTAGTCGCAAAACCTCGCCTCCACCGAGGCAGGCTCGGTGGGGGGCACGCCGCGGCATCGAGAAGACGGACTGGATCCGGATCGAGCGGCCCACCTACGACGCCTGCCTCGACCGCCGCGACTACCGCCCCAAGACCTCGGCTGGACCAGGCAGCGCCTGAGACGGGTTGACGAGCCGACTCCTCGATGCTATCCTAGTGCCATGCGGTACACAGTGGACCTCAAGCCGCGCGCGATGAAGGATCTGCGCCGCGTGCCCCGCGAAGACGCCTGGCGGATATTCGAGACCCTCGATGACCTCCATGCCCTCCGCGCCGCCAAGGCCGAGGAGGCCACCGCGCCCACCATCTCTCTTGCCGAGGCGAGGCGCCAACTCAGTCTCTGAGGACGCCAGACAGGTCCTCTTCGCCACGCGATGACGCCTGCTAGTCAAGGGGGGCCTTCCCTGGACTCGTCCGACTGGTGCTGTACCCGCAACCCCTGAAGGAGGCAAAGGGATGAACGGCAAAGCGACGATGTCCCTGGCCGGTGCCGCTCTTCTTTGTGCATCCGGCTGTGAAGTCATGGTCGCAAGGAGGATGACGATCTCAGAGTCTACACAATGTCGAGCGGTGATTGAGATATCCACCACCAACGTCGTCATCCTCGGGATCGAGAGCGAGCGTAGCCCACACATCACGATCTCGGTGACTGGCGAAGGAAAGAACATGGCCTACCGCAACAGGCCGGGAACAACCTTTGCGTTCGGGAGGGACTTTGACGTTAACATTGACTGGTGCTCAGGCGGCTATCTCTGGGTGAGTGAGGATGGCACTAGGCTAGGGGTCGCCCTGTTTGACCCCGAGCCACCAACAGGCTTCATGCGACTCACCGACTTCAACGGGTGTTGGAGAATCACGAGGGCACAGGCGGACTTGCTTCTCAAGAAGAGGTGAGCGACTAGCGCGAGCATGCCCGGGGTGCTGGGCGCGGCGGACCCGGGTCGTCATCCTGCATTGTCCGGTTCGGGTGCGGGATGAGCTACGGTGTTCCCACGTGCGGGTCAGCACGCGCAACCACACAGCCCCGAAGGGGGCCGATTCAGGGGGCCATGAATCGCCACTTTCAGGGGCTCATGAATGGGGCGACTCGCTTCCCAGGGCTCCCTTCGGTCGCCCTGGGCTACGGCTGGGTCGCCCGCTTCGCGGGCTGCAACTGCGACTCCGTGCGCCGGGGGCCTCCTCTGCCCCAAGGGGGCGGGTAGCGTGCGCTTACCCTCCCGAAGGTATTGGAACCTTCGGGAGGGGCTTGATCCGATGGCTGGGCGTTGGCATGGTAGGTGGGCGGGAGGGCGACTCAGGAGGCCCACCATGACGCTGTTCCCCCCGTTGGCGTTGGGGGTGTTGATCGCGATTGCCGGCTTGGTAGCGGCACAGGAGGCTGAGTGGGTGAAGGTGATTGAGGACGAACGGGCGATCAAGATCGAGACGGATCGGCTGGAGGCGGTGATCCCGAAGAAGAATCCCAAACACTGGATGACGGGGATCGAGAAGGGGTCGTTTCTGGATAAGGCGACGGGGTTCCGGGAGGCGGGCGATGGGCTGATGGTGATTGACTGGCTGATGGAAGCAGGCAGCGATGAGGCGTGGAGCGAGAAGGTGTTCGCGCCAGACGGGCACGGGGTGGGACGCTATACCTGGTTCACGAATGAGACCGATCCCGTGAAACGGAACTATGCGCTGATGGCGCATGGGAGCAGTCATCGCAAGCGGATGGTGGAGGGGCCGCAGCTTTGCCACAGGATGAAGCCGGTGCAGCCCGAGGTGATTCGCGGCAAGGACTTTTGTGCGGTGACGACGACGTATCGCTACGAGTACGCGGCCCCAGGCCGCAAGGCGGGCTCGCGCTGGACGCAGCGCCTCGTGTTCCCCAAGGGCGAGCGGTTCTTCGTGCTGATGGACAAGGTCGAGAGCGTGAACGATTCGCCCGAGATGTTCCTCCGCGGCGACGTGCCCGGCTGCGTCCGACACGAGAAGGGCGACACGTTCAGCGAGATGTACCTGAGCTATCTCGGCGGCCCGAAGGGGGTGCGGATTCCGGCCAGCGAGTTCTTCACGCCCTTCCCGCCTGATAGGAAGTTCGGCTACCGCCGCGACCTCAATAGGACGCCTGAGCACTTCATCCGCGCGTATCACCTGCGGGACAAGGCGACGGGGAAGGACGGCCCCTGGCTTGCGGGGCTGACGCTCGAGCCGAGCGTGGTCTACGAGGCCTGGTGCAGCCAGCGCCCCGGCGGCATCATCGTGATGATCGAGGAGATTCACGGGAGGCGGACGAAGGCGGGCGAGGCGTTCAGCGCGGCGCACATCGTGGGCTGGTTCGACAGCATCGAGGAGATGCACAAGGCCGCCGAGCGCTACAAGGGGCACACGGTGCTGGAGGCCGATGCGAAGGGGTGGCGGCTGGGGAAGTGAGGGGAGGTGGAGAAGAGAGAAGGCAGAATGATTACAGGCAAAATGATAAGGGCGCGACCCGACCTGGACAGAGGCGTAACATATTGAATTCTTTCGTCTTACGACGACAAGTGGCTTGACATCACGGCCCCCTTTCGGGCATACATTAGTTTGCGTGATGAATGTATGGCCACGAACCACAAGGAGGCCGCAATCTTGCGCCCCACACACACATATATGCAATCGCCCCGCAGGACTCGAGCTCCCTGGCAAGCGGGCGGCCCGTCCGAGCCATAAGAAACTGTCTCAGAACCCACGTGGGCTGCGTTGCCGGCGTCAGCGGGGCGGATGCAAGGCGCGGCGACGCAGGCGATGCTACGGAGCGCATCGCTGAGGAAACGCAACGCGGCAGCGGCGCCGCTCGCTGGCGAGCGGCGCGGCGTCGCAGCCCACGTGGGTTCTGAGGTAGTTTCTAAGTCACGCGGCATCAATGCCTTATGGAACACGCGGCATGGTGGTTCCCGCCCTCCGCCACATCCGGGGCCTCAATCTTGCGCCCATGCGCGCCGCGAGGGGGCGCAAGATTGGGGTCCAGCCCAACGATGTGCAGCTTCGACTGCCGAGCCAGCTCCTCCACGAGCCGCCCATTGCCCAGGCCCAGCGCAAGGCAGTAGCCTTCGGTCGCTTCGCCGGCCCACCGGGGGCATAGCTGCCCGCGATCAGCTTCACGGGTTGCTGGGAATGGTTTCCCTGAACACCTTCTTGTGGACCCAGACGAGGCCCTGCTTCATCGGCAGCCAGAGGTAGTCCTGGGTCTGGGTGGCTGTGGACAAGTCTGCGATGGGGAACTCGCTGAGCTTGTGGGAGCTGACGGCGCGTGTGCCTCGCTCGGCGAAGGTGATCTGCGTGGCTCCGCCTGGCGTGGCGGGCTTGCCGTGTTCGATGGTCCAGACGCCCAGCTTGTCGGCCAGCACTCGGCGTTGGGTCGGGTTCGGCGTTCCCGGGGGCGCGGGCTGCCAGCGGAAGGTGCCCGGACGCTCGGCCGGCTTGGCGAGGCAGAGGCGCCGCTCGTCCCAGGCCACGAAGCCGCCTTCGGATGCCTCGATGCGCTCGAGGCCGGCGAGGGGCGCGCGCCGCCCCTGGGCGTCCACGGCGTGGCCGTAGATGAGGCGGCCGCCGACGCTCTCCTTGGCTCTGTCCAGGGTGTACTGGCACACGCCGCCCGCGGTGGTGAGGATGAGGTGTTCGGCGGTCAGGCAGGCGTCGCGAACGTCGTCGAGGGAGATGCGGCCGCGGCTGAACAGCGGCGCGTCGGCGCCCCTTCCGCCGAGGGTGAGGAGCGGGCCGGGCAGTGACTCCACCGTGGCGTACAGGCCGTTGGGGGGCTGGACCCACCGCATCTTCGCGGAGTCAGACGGAACCTTCGTGTAGGCCTGCTCGAAGGCAGCGTCGACCGCTGCCCTGTCCTGGTCTGTCACCGCGGTGAACTTGCCGTCGGCCAGGCGGTAGGGCGCGCCAGCGGCAGTCCTGGCCAGGACTTCAGCGGCGCCGTTGGTTGTTGGGGCCACGACTTCCGTGGCCTCGGGCAGGGAGCGCGCGGCGACGGCCTCCGGGCGCCGGAAGGCATCAATGAACACGTAGTCCGGGGCGCCGGGCTCCATGCCCGCGTCGCGGATGCCACCCGGCCCCGCGAGCCAGAGGCGCTCGCCGGCGACGTCGAACGCGGTGACGGGGTCGAAGGAGAAGCGGCCATCGGTGAAGAAGGGATAGGTAGCGGGGTCCTTCAGGTCGCTGCGGCTCTCGCCCTTGTCGTCCTTGGAGAAGGCGAGGGCGAGGCGTCCGTCGGCGAGGCGCCGCCACTCGAGCAACTGGTCCTTGTCAATGACGCGCTCGCCTGCGAAGGGGTCGAGGGCGGCCACGGTCCAACGGTCGGCCTCGGGGTCGAGTTCGGCGACGGTCCCACCTTGGGTCCTGGCATAGAGCTTGTCGGCCGCTGGGTCGTGGTGTAGGGCGGACACGTCGAGCATCGGCTCCGCCTTCGGGGCATCGGCGGGCCGCGAATGGCACTGGGCGTAGAGCCTCTGGATGTCGGAGGCATCGGCGGCGCACTTCACAACGCCACCGCGGGTGGCCGCGTACAGGCTGCCGCGATAGGCCGCCATGGTGGCCTCGTGGGGCTTGCGGGCCGGCAGGTACTCCACCCTGGCGAAGTGGAGCTTGCCCTCGATGATGCGTTGGTAGTTCTCAGGCACATCGGGCTTGGCGAAGGTGATGGCCACGGGCTCTTCGCCTTCCTTCCGCCACGTCCAGAAGGCCGAAGAGAGGACGGTGGCGAGTTCGCGGAAGCGTGCTGCGTCGGCCTCGGTCGCGGCTGTGGCCTGCCCGTCGGCGATCCTGAACAGGCTCTTGGACGCAGCGGCCCTGGCGAGGAGAGCCTTTGCACCGTCGTCGTGGTAGAGGACAGAGCTTCCTTTCGGGGGGTCTTTGGCGCCGGGCTTCTGGGCCGCGGCGATCTCGGCGTCGCTCACGAAGCCGTCGCGATAGACGGTCGGCGACATCAGGTCGGGCTCCGAGGCGCCGCCCTCGCCGGCGGCGAGCGGGTAGGCGACGACGCCGCCGCGCGTGGCGAGCCAAAGGGTGTCGGCGCTGCGCGCGGCGAAGCGGAGCATGTCGTGGGCGAAGCGCCAGGTGTTGGGCTGGCCGCTGGGGACGATGTAGACGGGCGTGAACTTCCATTCGAGCGCGACCGGTCGGTCAGCGTCGCGTGACACGCGGGCGGTCCAGCCCTTCTCGTCGCAGGTGAGCAGGTCCTCGACTTGCCGGAAGACGGCCGCGGCGTCGCGTTCGAGCGGCACCCACCGCTGCCCTTCGAGCCTGTAGTGGGCCGGCTTGCCTGGCACGCGGGCGAGGATGCGGACGTTGGGAAGCCCGAGGACGGTGCGCCCGTGGCCATCCACGATGCGGTCCACGGGTTCCGGCCCGATGCCGTCGTGGCTGAGCAGGCAGAAGAGCTTGGTCATCTGGGGATTCAGGTCGTAGCTCGCTACCCCGCCGTCGGTGGCGACGAGGATGCGCAACTGCGCGTCGTCTCCGCCCTCGCCCGGCCGGTCCGCGCACACGTCGTTCAACACGTCGAAGGTGAACTTCCCCTCCGCAGCGCTGAACTTCACGGGCTTGTAGGGGTCGGCGCCAAGGGCGAGCGCCACAAGCACCCCGCCGCGGTCGCCGCGCTCGGCGTTCCACATCGGCCCCCTGGCCACCTGGAGCTTCGCGAGGCTCTCGACGTCCCGGGCCTCCTGCTCTCCCACGGGCTGCCAGGCGTTGTCCTTGAGCCTGTAAGTGGTCCGCGCGGTGCGGAGGAAGCACTCGGGCTCCCTCTGGAGCGTCAGGCGGCAGAAGGAGGAAGTGGCCTCCTCGACGGGCAGATTGAGCCTTTCGACGATCTTGGGGTCGGTGAGGTCGCGGCGGATGAGGCCCAGCGGGCCGATGAACCAAGCGCTGGCCCCCTGGTGAACCAGCCCCGACACACGGTCGAAGGCGAAGCGGCCCTGGGCGATCTGCACTTCTTCTTTCTTCTCGGCGCCGTGGTAACGGAAGAGGAAGGTCACGGCCTGGGCGCGCAGCTCGACCGACCAGAGCGCGTCGTCGAAGAGCACGCTCTGGGCGCGGGCGAAGGCCGCCTCACTAGCGCCGGGCTGCCACGCCCCGGCCTGGGCCTTGCGCTGAAGCACCTCGCCAGGCAGGATGCGGGCGAACACCGTGCCCTGGTCCCTTGCCATCGAGTCGTCGCCAAGCCCCTGCGCCGGACGCACGTCCGTCGGCTGGTGATTCGTGGAGTCAATGGAGACGAGGCCGAAGCGCGTGGCGAGGTGGAGTTCGCCGGGCAGTGACTGGAGGTCCCGCACGTCCTCGAAGTCGAATGCCTCGCCCGGCTTGATAGTGACCTTGTGGAAGTCCTTCGCCTGGGGCACGAGGGGTGTCCACATGTCGAGGGGGTTTGCCCGCGACACGCGCCAGGGTTCGCCCCAGAGCATCCACTCCTGGCGGTCCTTGAGCGATGCGGCGGCCTGGTCCTGCGAGGCGTTCCCCCACTTGCCCTGGACGCGCTCGAGGACCTCCTGCGGAGCCAGGCGCGCAAAGAGCCTCTTGTCCTTCGGCCCCACCCAGAGCATGGCATCGGCGGCCAACTTGTCGCTGGCGGGCGGCCTGAGTTCCGAGATGCCGCCCTGGCCGTACATGGCCAGGCCGGCGGCCGTGAGCGCGTGCAGCTCGGCGCCCGATGCCTCGATGGCGAGCACGACGTCGTGGGTGAAGCGCCCGGCCTCCCTGTCGAAGGCCACCTTGGTCTCCCGCCCGCCGTTGAGAGCACGCAGATTGAGGACGACCTTGTCGTCAGACATCCACTTCCAGCCGTGGGCGGTCACGAGGGTTCGGCGGAGCTGTTCCAGGACCCTGGCGACCTCAGCGGCGGCGGCCTTCGGCCAGGCCTGACCGGCATGCCGGCGCGCGTCGGCGACGTCCCCCTTGTCATCCTCGCGGTACAGGTAGAGCGCTGCGTCGCCCTCGCGGGCGATTTCGGCGGGCGCAGCAATGTCGGGTTTGGCGAACTCCGTGGCGAGGTCCTTGAGCACGTGGTCCTGGCCCTTCCGCTCGAGCTCGGCCTTGCCGTCCACGGTGTAAAAGACCAGGGCATTGGGCGCGAGCTCCATCGCCACCGCCTGGTCGAAGCCGAAGCCGCTCTGCGTGAACGACACGGACTTCGGCTCCTTGCCCGCCAGCTTCAGGCAGAGCTGGGCCTTGCCATCGCCGCCCTCCTGCTTCACGGCCCAGTGCTCGAGGAGTGGGTTGTACCGCTCGAGGGAGGCGGCGGCCTTGAAGGCCGCGTCGGCCTGTGCCTGGTTCTGTGCGGTGACACGCCCGTCGAGGGAGAGCGTGCCGTCCTTGATCGTGAAGGCCACGGTGTCGCCACCCGGTGTCCTGGCGTAGAGCTGGCCGCCCGCGGCCGCAAGGTCGCTGGCGTTCAGTTGGGCGAAGCCGAGGCCCTCGGGGTTCCGCTCGTGGGGCTTAGTGCTGCGCGAACCGTCATCCGCGCCTAGGCGGTTCCACCTCAGGTAGGCTCTGTCCTTTCCGCCACGCAGCGTCCAGTGGCCATCCCCGCGTGTGAGAGCGAACTCCTGCCCAGTGAACTCCAGTTTGCCCTCGTCGAATAGCCCCGCCCGCGGGTTGGCGACGAACCGGCGCCTTGCCAGATCGCCGTCCTTCTCCTTCCGGGAGAACTCCCACACGCCCCTTTCCTTCTCCGCCTTCAGCCAGATGGCATCGCCGTCCGCCGCCACAGCGACGAAACGATCGAAATCCAACCGCCCATCGTTGTTGCGGTTGAACTCGAGTTCGAACTGCTCGCCTCCATCCCGGACACTTGCCTTGTAGGTGGGGCCTTTCGCGTCGCGGCCGATGTCCCACATGCGTCTGGCTGGCGCCGTTGCCTTGGGGTTCTCAAGGATCGTCCTGCCTTCCGGGTCCTTGCGCATGATCGGCGTCCACGCCTTCTTCTCACGTTCGTATTCGTAGAACTGGCCATCGGCCGCCAGGAAGGCGCAGTGGTTCTTCACGTCGGAAACAACGATGAGCTGCGGGGTGACCTTTCGCTCGGCCTTCGGGTTTGGCGTTGCATCATACCAGCCAGTCTTCTCGACGTCATAGTGGAAGAGAGCACCGTTTTCGAGCAGGACAGCGAGAATGCCTTCGTCCGCGAAGCGGGTGGTGACCGCGGGGCGCGCACCAGGCGCCTTCGGATCCTCCGGCAGCGCTCTGTCGCCAATACCATCCACCGGATCGAGGCCATTACCTGCGGGATTGAGCTGCCTCAGGTAGTTCTTCTCGGTGATGACGAAAACGTCGCCCTTGTGTTCGGCCACGTCCAGGATTGGCTCCAAGGGATCGCCGAGGGTTGGCTCCGCAGCGCCCAGGCCCACGCGACGGAGCCGCATGGCCTTGTCACCCGCTTTCCCCTCGCAGATCCAGACATCCGACTGCTTCGGGTTCTTGGGGTTCTGGACGCAGAGGATTCGGCGGACCTCGCCGGTGGCGGGCACGGAACTCCACTTCAGGGTCGCCGGGTCGAAGACCGCAAGGTGCTCGCCGCCGGCGGAGTGGAGGCCTAGGAAGAGCTTTCCCACGGCCTCGGCCGCCGCGGTGACCTCGAACGGCCCCTTGCCTGGGACGCCGCCCTGGGCGAGGAGCATCGTGGGCGCAGCCCCGGGGAACAGCCCCACGACGTCGCCGTTGCGGCACCGCCCCACGACGGTTCCGCCTGCCACGGCGAGCTGCGCGACAAGCCGCTGGTCGGGCACGGCCACAGCCGCGAACCCGTTTCCCCCAGGCGGCATCTGGTGCACCTGGCCGGCCTTGGTGAGCGCGAAGAGGGGCGACTTCGCGGCGAAGGCGAGGTCCACGACATCCGCCAGGTCGGGGTGGGCCTTCCAGGCGTGTGCCCCAAGCGAGTACTCCTGAAGCGGCTCGCCGGGCACGGCCACGAAGAGCCTGCCATCGAACTCGGCCACTGCGGTGAACTTGTCGGGCGCCGCCTTGAAGATAGGCCGCGGCGCGGGAAGCACCAGTTCGTCGGGCTGGCCGACCGCGGTGCGGTAGTGGATGGCGCCATCGGCGTCGCGCAGCAGCAGGCCATCGGCGTCCCAGGCCACCTGGGCCACTTTGCCATCATCCATCCCCTCCGCCAACCACTTGCCCGCCGCGGCGTCGTAGCGGTGCAGGCTCTTGTTCCTGGGGGACCATGCCCAGAGGCGCTGGAGGCTCTCGGGGAAGGAGCGAACGTGGGAGAGCCCCTGCTCGGCCGCCCATGAGCCCTGGGGCCTGGCGTAGCGCCCGACGGGGCCATCCCTGTCGGCTCGGAACACCATGTCGCCGCCTGGGAGGATGGCGACGGCGCGGGTGTCGCCCACTGGGGCAGGCAGCCGGTCGCCCACGAGCACTGTCCGCCCGTTGCCAGCAATGGGCTCGCGTTCGAGGCGGCGGCCCTGGCCCTTCGCCGGCTCGTAGGTGGCGTAGAGGTCTGGGCCTGCCCGCCGGGCCTCCAACCCGCCGATGCCCTGGAAAGCCGTCCGCGCGTAGTCCCACTGCCCCTTCTGGAGGCTGAGGACCTGGACTCCGTCCGGCGTGACGACACCCAGCCAGGTGTCGTTGGGGCCGCTGGGGGCCAGGAGGCCCGTCACCGCCCACGCTGCGGCGGGCGCGTGCCCCGAGGCGGCCTGTGCCCAGCGACGGACCCCCTGGGGGTCGGCCTGGTAGGCCCAGACGCCCTGGCCGTCGGTGCCGACGATGAGCGACGGGCCGTGCTCGATGGCGGCGGCGACGTTGCCCTTGACCTGGGCGCCGAGCCGCGTGGCCGCGACCTGCGTCTGGGCCTGGCCGTTGGCGTTGTCGGCGATGGAGACGACCTCGCCGTCCTTCAGCTTGAGGTAGACCTCGGTGTCGCCCGCCCCGGCCATGTCCGCGGCTTCGAGCGCCGGCCGGCCGCCCGTGACGGCCTCCCATTGGGCGCCGCCCGCCGCCGCGGGGAACCGGCGCACCTGGCCATCCGCCGACCGCGCATAGAGGAATTGCTGGGTGTGGGCGAACTGGACTACGCCGCTGACCTGGTTGGCGGGAAATGTCGCCCAGTCGTGCCCGGCGATCGCATAGCGAGCCACGCGGCCGCCCGCGGCCACGAAGATGTCCCCCTGGAACCCGGTCGCCGTGGTAACGGCTCCCGCGCCCTCGATGGGATTCCCGACCACGGCGCCGGCTCTCAGGGCCTTCCTGGGCTCCACTCCGCCCACGCAGCCGCTGCCGCGCTGGAGGAAGCAGACGGTATCCCCGTCGCACGACAGATCGTTGTCCCGCTCTATGCCCTGCGCCACGGGGTCAGGCGTCCACGCGGCGTTGGGCTGTGCTGGCTGGGCGTAGAGGTTGCCTTTGCCGTCGAGCAGCCAGCGGTGCTGGGCGGTGAGCGCCAGCCTGCGGAGTGGGAGGGCGCAGCCCGGCGGCAGGGGGATTTGCGTCCAGCCGTGCGTGGCCAGCGAGTATTCGGCCAGCGCGCCGTCCATCGGGCCGACGAGCAGCTTGTCCCCAGTCGTCGCCGCCACGGTCCACTGGCCGACACCTTTGTCCGTCCATCGGGTCGGGGCCACGATGGGCAGCCACTGGCCCTGGGCCTTGCTGTAGGCGTGCACCGCTCCCTCGGCGTCGAGGATGACCAGGGCGCTCTCGTCCTGCCAATGCCTGCGGTGGCGGATGGTGCGGCCGGCGTCGCGCCAGAGGACCTTGTTGTCCTGGAACGTGCCCTGATAGAGCTTGCCTGCGGCGGCGGCCCACAGCTGGCCGGCGCCGAAGAACAGCTCGAGCTGCCCGTTGGGGTCGGTGAGTTCTGGCTCCTGCACCAGGCTTTGCCAGGCGTGGTCGCGCTGGGAGTAGCGCACGAGTGCCTTGCTCCCAGCCAGGAGGAGCGTGTCGCGCTGCGCCGCCGCCCCGGTCAGCTGGCTGGGGTCGGCCGTCAGGCCCTCAGGCCGCAGCACCTGCGTCACCTGCCCGTCGGCCACGGCCAGCACGTCGAGCGCCTCGTCCCCGGTCACGATGCCCACCCTCTCATCGCCCCAGGGGACGAGCGCGAGGGCGGTGTCGTGGCGCAGACCTCGGTCGCCGGGACCGGCCCGCTGGCCCCAGAGCCGCACGAACTCGCGGGAGTCGGGGTGGTACTCGCCAATGCCCAGACCCCGGGTGCCGACGAGGGTGCGGTCCTTCCACCTCAGAGCGCTCAGGAAGCTCGCGTCCTTAAGCCCTGGGTAGGTGAGCGGGCCGAAGAAGTTCCGCGTCCACGTCCACGGCTTAGTGTCGGCGGGGTCTGCCTTGGCGCGCTCGACGAGTGCGAGCCTGACCTGCTTGGCCGCGCCCTCAGCCTTCTCCAAGTGCGCCCAGACGGCCCCTGGGGTGGAGTGGACCTCGTGGGCGGCCTCGTCGGGTCCGTGGTTGCCCAGGACGAGTGAGCGGCCGTCGGTGGCCTCGCGGACCGAGGAGACGCCACGCCGGGAGCCGACGAGGAGCACTGCCCCCGCGCCGGCCTGGCGGAAGAGATCGGCCTGGAACCAGAGTATCTCGGTGTTGGGCAGGCTCCTGTCCGCCAAGCCGATCCAGTCGTGCGTGTCGTGCCGATAGAGGCCAATGTTGCCCTGGTCCTTGCGGTCGTAGGCCACCCAGATTCGCTTGTTGGGCTGGTCCACCGACACGAACTTGATGTTCGGCAGGTCGAGCTCTGGCAGGCCGCCCTCGCCGACCAGGGTGACGAATCCGCCGGCCGTCCCGTTCGCGCCCAGCGTGAACCGCCCCAGCCCGCCCGCCATCGTGATGTACCACACCTCGCTGCCGCGGCGCGCGAGCCGCCGAATGTCATCCGACAGAAGGCCCTTCTTTGCGGTGAGCGTCCTGTCGGCAAATGCCTTTGGGTCGGGTGGCTTGACTGCCACGGCGCCAGCGGCAGGCAGGATGGCAATGCCGGCGCTGGTGGCCACCAGGCAGGCGCCGGTGGAGGGGTCGCGCAGGATGTCGCGCACGGCTACCGGGGGGTCGAACACGATGGGGTCGAGCCAGTGTCGCGTGGCCGGGCAATAGCGCCCGATGCCGCCCCTCTCCGTGCCCACGAGCACGAGGCCGGGGCTATCTCCGCCCGGGAGCCATTCCGCACAGGCTACGCTCTGGTCCGTGGCTGCGGGGAAGGAACTCAGGCCGAGGAACGGCTTCTTCCAGAACACCATGTCCTTGAGTTCTCGCGCGGCGTTCGAGAACACGATGCCGCGTGGGCCGTCGGCCCCCTGCTGGCACACGTATGTGATGAGGCCGCCCTCAATCTCGATGCCCACCACGTTGTCCGTCAGCAGGCGGTCTGGCGGAAGGCGGTCCCAGAACGTGGACTTCGGCTGGTAGCGGTGGACGCCGGCGCCTTTGGTGGCGACGTAGAGGAGCGCGTTGGCCTCGTCGTCCGGCTCGCTGGCCGCCATGTCGGCCAGAAGGGCCTCGTCGTGTCGAGGCCCCGGGACCCGGTGGTCGGCTACGCGCCCGGCCACGCCGCGCTCGCCAATCGCAGTCGCCACGAGCACCGCGATGACGAGGGCGACGAACAGGAGCACGCGGAGGCGCACGAAGGCGTTGGGGCGTTCCCCCCGGTGCTCGCCAGCCTGGATCGTCGGGATGGGGTCGTCGCGGACCGGCAGGCCGATGCCCTGCTGCACCTGCCTCCTGAGGCTGTCGTACGGGTTCGGCATGAGACTTGCTCCTCGGCAGGCTTGGTTTGGTTTCTAGTGTGCCCAGCCGCACAAATCCGTTACTGCGCCCCCCTCACCGCCAGGGCGGCGCTCGCCTATGGACAATACGCCTTGTTGAGAAGCAGCAAGGCGTAGAGGGTCCACCACTGGTAGCACTTCTGCGCGTACAGCTCGTTGATCCGGCGAACGGAATTGGCGTCGGCAACGCCGATGCCGTTCAGCCCTCGCGCGGCCCGCAGCCGCACATCGCCCGTCAAGCGTTTCAGCCGCTCCGGCAAGCTGACGCTGTGGCTGATTCGGGTGAACCTGTGGAAGGTCTCCTCCGCAAACCGCACCACGTCCAGCGTGGGCTGGAGCGTGAGGAGGTAGCCCAGGTAGCTCGCCACCGCCGCCTCGAGCTGGCCCTGGCCATCCTGCAATGCTCGGGCGCTGCCGGCCGTCCCGGCCAGGTGCCACACCCGCTCGAACGAACTCCAATGAACCCGGCAGAGGTTCTGCACGTCGCCAGCGGGGGCATAGGGGTCGGCCTCCAGCCCCTGCTTCTGCGCGTACGAGCACAGGAGGCGGGACGCGGCGAGCCGTTCGTCGAGCGGCCTCGCCCCGTCCTGCATGAGGGCGAGCGCAGCGTTGGCCTTGGCCATGGCCTCCTGGCCTCCCGCGAGGCCCAGGAAGGCCTCCCGGCACTCGATGGCGTGGCGCACGTGCCTCGCGGCCCTCTCGCGCTGCCTCTCGATCGCCACCTGGAGGCCGCCCGTTGGCCTGCAGAAGAGCTCGAGGTTGTTCTTGAGCGCCTCACTCTCGACGCTGGCCTCCTGGTACACGGAGGCAATCAGGTCGCTTGCGTCCGCAGCGGCGAGAGAGGAGCTGCGGCCGCCCGCGCCCCCATCGAAGCGGTGGTACTCAAACTCGGCCTCGCTGAGCGCAATGTAGCGCTCGAGGTGCCGGTCTTGCCCGCGGCCCGAGGGGGCAAAGCGCCTGATCAGCCCCTCCGCAAGCCTATCGGCCGCCTTGCGCGCCCCCTCGGGGGCCTCCTCCGCCCTGTCGATCGCCTCGGTCGCACCCCCAAGAAAGCTCTCCAGTGACCCGCCATAGCGCTCCCTGTGGTAGCGCTCGAGCGCCATCGCACGCTCGCGCTGAAGGCATTTGAGGAAGAACGGCGAATCCGGCGTCCCTGCGCGCCGCCCGAACCCCAGGGGACGCAGGCCCAGCATGGCGCCGGCCACCAACACCGCAGCCCCCACGGGCACAAGCAGCGCAGCGAGATACGGGGAGCCCGCCACCATGCTGAGGTCCCGCAGCGACAGCGCCCTGCCCATGAACCACCCCGCTGCGAGCACGGCCACGGCCAGGCAAGCCACGGCCCCCAGCAGCCTCAGCCGCCGCCCTCCACGCCCGCGCGTCAACACGAGCCACAAGACCAGGAACACGGCAAGCGCGAGCACCGGGCCCACCGGGAACCGCACGACGGGCCACAGACAGTACATGCGCACCTCGACGGCGCGCCAGAACCCCCAATCGCGCGTGGCCCACAGCACTACCACCAGGCCCGCAGCCACCCCCAGCCCAACCACCCAGCGGACGGCCCCGCCCACACCCGGAGCCGGCACCAGCCACCGCACACCGCGGTAGAATAGCCGGGCGCGCGGCTCAACCACCAGATACCGCGAGGTCGTCTCCACGTAGGGGGCCAGCATACCACCCGGGGCCACCTCCCCCTCGGACGCGCCCGGCCGCCCCGACCCCCACCGCGTCCGACCCTTCCCCAACGCCGCGCGCACCGCCGGGAAGCAAGCGAGCGCGAGCACAAGGAGGAACGCCGCCCAGAGCGCCACCCGCCCCAGCACCCACCCCCCGGTAAGAGACAGCAGCAGCCCGAACGCGAACGCCGCGGCAACGGCCCCCAGCAGCGCCCACGGCCCAATGCTCGCGCACCACCACCTCCCTTTCAGCAAGTTGTACACGAACACGCCGACAAGCGGCAGAGCCCACACCGGCGATGTCGAGCACATGCCCAGGAAGACGACGTAGTACGACAAGAACAGAAGCTCGATGATTCGGAAGGCCACGGATGCCCGCCCAGCGAATCTCGCCGCCAGCGCCTCGGCCAACCACAGGGCCAGGATGCCCATCAGCAGAATCCACGGCTCCCGCGCGTGGATGCCCTGCTGGAAGAACCTCAAGACCGTGTCGTTGTAGAAGCTCATTTTCGCAACCCAAAGAGCTTGCCGAAGAACCCAATGATCGCGCGGAAGAAGCCTCTCTTAGGCGGCGGCTGCGGCAGAGGCTGAGGAGGGGCAGGGCGCCCAGCCGCAACGGGGGCTGGCAGGGAGGGGAAGACCTGGTTGGCGGCCTTGCGCGCATCCGCCACGTCAACGTCCACTGAGCTGACCTCTTGGGCGCTGCGCGCTAGGTCGGCCTCCTTTCGGGGGTCCACTCCGGTTGGCAGGCCGGCGACCCTGGCGGCCAATTCGTCCGCCTCCCTCTGCATCTCATCCTTCGTCCTGTCGACGTCGCGCCTGATCTGGCCAAGCGCCTCGCGCGCGGCGTCGAACACCCTCCTCTGTTCCTCGACCCGGTGGCAGTCCTTACACCAGTGGGCGGCCAGCTTGCCCCTCACTGGCGAGTAGCGCGGATGCGGGCACCTGCTGGTCCGGCCGCCCATTCCCTCGAGGTGGCAGGGGCCGGGGGGCGGGGCGCCCTGCTCGGGCCGCCGGCAGTCCACGCCCAGCCCATCGTCCTCCATCGTCTTGCACACCTTGCCGAGCCTGGCGCGGACCGGTTCGATGGCGCGGCGCCTGGCGTCCCAGCCCTCGATCTCGTCCTTGACGGCCTGGTTGGCTGTGGCCAGGCGCTCCATTTCGGCGTGGAAGCTCCGCGCCGCCCGCCCGCCGGCGGCGAGAGGGACATTCTGCTTTCCGCCCCCAAGGGGGGCGCCGAAGGCCGCTTTGCGGGAAAGCAGAATGTCCCCTTTGTGCTCAGGCGCGGCCATCGCGTTCTCCTTCAGGGATGGGCGGGGGTGTCTGGCCCTGGCGCCGAGTGAGGACGCCCTTGAGGAACTCGAGCTTCTTCTCCTCCTCCTCGGCGGTCACGAGTTCGGCTCGCGCCTGCGCGATGGCCAGGTTGACGTCGTGGGTCATGGCCTGGACGGCCTGCTGCTTCGCCCCGAGGACGCGCACCTCCTCGCCGAGCGTGGCCACCAGCTCCTCGCGCGCCCTCTTGAGGACGCCCAGCTCGCTCTCCCACTCCTTGCGTCTCCTGTCGTGCTCGGCGCGGAGCGCGTCGAGTTCTGCCTGCTTGGCCCGCTTCTCCTCCTGGAGCGCGGCGAGTTTCCGCCTGTGATCCTCCGTGAGCCTGGCCTCTTGGTCAGCGATGGGGCGCAGCAGGCGGTCACGCTCGGCTGCGAGCGCCGCCTCGATCTCATTCTTTCGGGCAGCGAGCCCTTTCTCCCGGTCCGCGATGTACGCCTTCAGTTCCGCGATGCGCTTGTCGTAGCCGGCGTTCAGCTCGGCGATCTCTCGCTCGAACGCCTGCTGTCGGGCGCGAAGGTCCGCCTCGTGTTTGCTGCGCTCCTCCTCGAGTTTGCGCCTGGCCTCGCTCATGTCGGCATCGAGTCGCTTGCGCCGTTCCGCGATCTGCTCCAGGAGGCTCCTGGCCTGTGTGGCGAGGCCGAGCATCACGCGGCCGTGCTCCTCCTCGGCAGCCCGGAGAGCCTTGTTGGCCTCGGCCACCTCCTGCCGCAGTCGCTGCTGCTCCCGCTCGGCGTCGGCGCGCCGCCTGTGTGCGGTGTCGGCCACCTTCTCGGCCTCGTGCTGGAGAGCGGCAGCCTCGGTCTGGAGGCCCTCGATGGCCAGACGGCAGGCCTCGGCGTCCTTTGTGGTGGCGGCGGCGCTGTCCACGGTGCGGCGGGCCTCGGCGGCCTGGAGGCCGAGAGCGGCTGCCGTGTCGCGGAGCCTTTGGCCGGCTTCCCGGAGTTCGCGCTCTCGCGTGGCGATCTCCTGGCGTAGCCCGTCGAGTTTCTTCTCGTAATCGGCTTCCGTGTCATGGCGGAGTTTGCTCAGGCGCAGCTCGTAGTCCTCCCGGACCTTCTGGAGCCGCTGGGCGGCGAGGGTTTCCTCCTGCTGCTTGCGCGCGCGCCATTCCGCATCGAGCTGAGCAGCAAGTTGCTCGGCCTGGTGCTTCGCCTTTTCGACCGGGTCGCCGGCCTCGGCCACCCGCCGTTCGTGCTGCTCGCGAATCTCGTCGAGCCTCCTCACCTGGGCCGCCAGCTCGGCTGTGGCGCGGCGGAGGGCCTCCTCGGTCTCCCCCCTCTTGTCCTCGGCTTGGCGGCGAAGGTCGTCGGCCTCGGCATTGAGGCGCCGGGCCTGGCGCTCTTCGGCCTCGATGTCATCGAGGTCCTGCTGGGCGCCGGCGACGGCGGCTCGGGCCTCGAGGAGCCTCTCCTGGACCTCGCCGCGCTTGAGGGCCAGCTTCTCCCGGTACTGGGCGATCTCGGCCACACGGTCGTTGCCTCGGGCCAGCGCGTGGCTGAGTTCGTCCATGGCTTTGTCAATCTCGGCCTTGGCGGCATCGGCCCTGTGGAGGAGCTTCTGCGCTTCGCCGGCCACGCGGCGGGCGTGCTCGATGGCCGCGTTCTTGCTGCGGTCGATCTCGGAGCTGCGGGCCTTGACCTCGCGTTCGGCGTTGGCCTGGCCCTCCTGGACCTGCTTGATGCGGGTGGCGAGGTCCTCGACGCCGCCCTCGTAGCTCTTGAAGGCGCCCACGCCGGGCTGGGTGAGCTTCGCGTTGGCGTCGAGGACGCGGTTGACGTAGTTCTGCCAGGACGCCACGGCCTCCGAGAGGGCGGCGTCGATCTCCGTGACCTGGCTCTCCGTGGCCCTGGTGCGCTGGATGACGTCCCTGAGGCGCTGGACCACCTCGTGCCAGTCGGCGGCTGCTTTGCCGGTCCTGTCGGCCGCCTCGGCGAGGAGCTCGCCCTCGAATTCTGCGAGCGCCTGGGAGATGTTGACGGCGGCGGCCTGGCGCAGCTCTTCGTGCCGCTCCTGGGCCTCGCGGGCCACGGTGTGCACGGTCTCGATGTCGAGGGTGTTGAGGAGGCCGATGCAGTCGGTGAGCCCCCTGGTGCCGGCGACGCAGGTGAAGCGCATGGGGGCGAGGGCGACGCCCTCGGTGGCGGGCTCGGCCAGCCAGAAGGCCTCGGGGTCCGGGGCCTCCTGCCCCAGGTCGTGGAGGCGCTGGCGGAGGCGGGCCAGGAGGGGTTCGACGGCGTCCTGCTCGTCAATGCGTGGGCGCAGCTCGACCCAGCGCTTGACGAAGAGGGGCAGGCCCCATTCTGCCCATTCGAGGGGCCTCACGTACGTGCGCTCGGCCCCGGAGGAGAGGATGGAGGCAGTGCTCACGGGCGTGGTGCTCACCACGATGTGTGCGGCGGCGCCGCGCGGGCCGAGGCGGGCGGCGTAGCCGTAGCTGTAGTGGGCCAGATGGGAGCGCGGCTGCTCGATGAAGCGGCGGAGCGCCGCGGGGAGGCGGCGCGCCGCGGTCTCCTCGAACACGTAGGCGACGTAGCATTCGCTCACGCGCCCGCGGAGGACCCGCTGGCGCCGCGCGTCGAGCTGGCGAAGGTGCTTGTTGTGCGCCTCGATCTCGCGCTCGATCTCCTCGATGCCCTCGCGGGCCTGGCGCGGCGTGGGGTCCGCCACCAGGTCCATCGGGATGTGCGGCGCCTCCGGCGGGGCCACCAGGGCGAGGGTCGCCACCTGCGCCCCGCGCGAGAGGCGCATGTCGAACACCTGCTGGGGCCGGATGAAGAAGCCGCCGTGCTCATCCCCGCGTATCTTCAGCGTCAGCCGCCCGGTCCGCGCCGCATCCTCGGCCAGGAGGACGAACTCGTTCTGCTCGGGGTCATATAGGCGAAGTGCCTCCCTGACGGGGAACTGGCGTCCGACCTGGACGAAGAGGGCGCAACCCGGGCTAGAGTCGTACGGGTAGAAGACCCTTGGGCCGAACTCGCGGTTCGCCTCCGCCCACGCCCACAGGTCGAAGTGGGGCGCGACATCCTTGATGAAGATCAGGGAGCGGGTGAAGCCGTTCGCCTCGTTGGGGTCCACGAAGGCATACTGGCTGCTGCCGTAGCCTCGCTTGGGGATGGTCGCGTAGACGTCCCCCAGGATGTCCTTGCGGCCGCCGCTTGGCCTCGGAAGGGTGATGAGGACCGTGCGCGTCTCGTCGGCCCGCAGCTCGGGGCTCGGGTCGCTCGGGACCAGTTGGACACTGTCGAGGAGGGAGTTGATGGTGAACTTGGAGCCGTGGTCGAGGGGGCGGAGGCTGCCGAGGAACTCCGCCTGGCCCTGCTCGGCGGCGTGGGTGAGGGAGTCGCGCCTCCGCTCGTCGAGGCCGGCACAATCGAGGACGACGGCGCAGCGCTGCTCTTCTTCATGCACTATCAGCGAGTCGAGGTCCTTCCGCGCCACGCCGAAGTGGGGCGTCTCGAGGCACACGCAGAGGAAGTCGAGCGCCTGCCGGATGCTGGGGAAGTCTATGGCTTTCGTGCTGGCCGTCGCGGGCAACGGAGCTCTCCTTTTCCGTGGGCGAGGGAAAACCCAGGTTGGGCACATATGAGGACGACGGGTGCCCTGCGCCGCGGGGCAGGCTTGCCGATGACGGTGGCGAGGAAGAGCTCGCGGGCCTCCTCCTCGGTCATGTGTGGCAACTGGGTCTGGCCGCGCGTGGCGGCGTGCGCCCCTTCCTGAAACGTGCGGAAGCTGCCCGCTCTGTGCCGCCGGGACTGGGGGTCGGGATGGGGGTCGAGGCCGATGAGGACGAGGCCGTCGCGGTGCTGGAAGCCGTGGCGCAGCATGACGCGGGTGGTGGACAGGACGGTGGCGAATCGCCTGGGGGCGCACAGGAGCACGGCGTAGACCGAGTGCCACCTGGGGCCGACCAGCTCGCGCTCGAGGAAGCGGAAGGGATCGGGGTCGAGGGAGGACCTGCTGGCCGTGGGCGCGGCGCCCTTGTAGTAGAACTCGGGCACGGTGTCGTCAATGACCACGAGGCGGTGGTAGTTGTCGGCGCGCCGGGGGGCGAGCGGCAGCGGAAAGAGGGATGAGCGGACGGAGAGGTGCCGGTCCAGTCGGTCCGGCTGGAACTGGTAGACGGCCATGCTCAGGGCCATTTCGCGGCGCGGCACCCGCTCCGCGGCGTCCCAGACCATCGCGTAGCTGAGGGCGCGGCCGATGGTGGAGGGTGGCGTGGCCCGGCCCGCTCGCATGTCCTCCGCCGCGATGTCGTCGCCGCCTGTGTCTACCACGAAGCACACGAGCACCCTTCGCTCGGGCACGATGTCCTCGGGGCTCTCGTGCTTGATGAACAGGGGGCTGCGGTTCACCAGGTGGTCGAGCCCGGCGATCTCGTCCGCCTCGAAGTACGCCAGCTCCCCGGGGAGGACGTTCCAGAGGGGGTCTACGTCCTGCTTCCTCTCGACCTTTGTGACGCCGTTGTAGATGCCTTCGAGCTTCGATGGCTTGTCCACCATCTCACGGTGGGTGGGCCTGGTGCGGACGATGTGGCGCTGGCGCGAGGCGAGGGGCCTGTAGCGCACGCATTCGTTCACCAGCGCGTCATCGAGAAGGTTCGCGGCGTTCTCCATGTGGAGCGTGGCGTTGCACAGGAAGAGGAGGCGGGTCAGGGTGTCCTCGGTGAAGTCCTGGCGAGTGAGCTCACTCAGGAAGGCCTCGATCCTGGCGCTCTCGCCGTCAAGGCTCTGCGGGGGGGGCCAGGCATCGAGGTCGGGAGGGAGGGTGGTGGCGTTGGGGGCAGAGAAGGGGACATTCTCCTTTTCCGGCCCCTCGATGAGGAGCATCTGGCTGTTGACGCCGGCGGCGAAGGCCCACTGGCCGTGGTCCCTGGCGGCTTTGACGGCCTCCGAGGGGGCCAGCAGCTCGCGGAAGAAGAGGCGGACGATGGCGTTGCGCTTCCCCCGGTCCGTGGATGCCTCGGTGCGGGCGAGCATCTGGCGCACCTGGTGGATGGTGTCGCGGGCGCGCGTCCTGTCGAGCCACCGGACCCATTCGCGGTAGGCGTCGAGGGTCTCCTGGGAGCGCGGGTCCCGCCCCCCGCCCCGCCACTGGGCGGTCGCGCAGCGCACGTTGCGGCGGGTGAGAAGCATGCCTATGTCGAAGACGACGGGGAATGGGACTGGGAGGTGGCTCTCACGGACGAGGTCGCGGAACCAGTCGTTGAAGGCTTCGGCGATGCCGGCGGGGGTCCTGCCGGTGGCGACCGCGCTCCAGGCGAGCGAATAGAGCACGTGGTGGATGATGGGCGCGCAGGCGGCGGGGTCAAGCGGTTGCGCCATGGTTATGGCCTCTTGTGCTGAATGGTGTCGCCGACCTCTTGGGCCAGGATGCGGGCGGTCTCGACCGTCTGGCCGCAGTACCTGAACACGGCGAGGTCCTCGGTGCCCGCCGGGCGGCCATCGAGCATGGCGCGGGCGTGCGCGAGCTTGTAGAGCGGGTGGAGCGTGCGGTCCGAGATGCCGTACTCCTTGCGCAGCCTGCGGAACATGAGCTCGAACTCCTCGCGGAAGGCGTCGGACGAACTGTCCTCCAGGTGGTCATACAGCACCTTGTGGAGGAGCCTGAAGTCGTTGGTCGAGGCGACCTTGCCGTTGCGGGCGGCCGGCGCAGCCGGGACGCCGAAGCAACGCCGCCGGCCGTGCTCCATGGCCTTGCGGTGGAGATCGGCCACCTGGTCCTCGGGCACGGGGTCCGAGACGATGCGGACCGGGAAGCGGTCGTAGAGGGCGCCCAGCTCGGCGGTGTCCGGCGGCTCGTTCGACGCGCCGTAGGCCGTGATGAGGTCCACGCTGAACGCCTCGCCCATGTTGTAGAAGAGGCGCTCGTTCACCAGCGAAAGCAGGGCGTTGAGGATGGCGCTGTTGGCCTTGAAGATCTCGTCGAGGAAGACGATTTCGGCGCGGGGGGCCATGCCCTGGGTGAAGCGGAAGTAAACGGATTTCTGCACGATCAGGTGGATCATCACGGTGCCGAGGATTTCTTCCGGCGTGGTGTAGCGGGTGAGGAGGTACTCGAACAGGCGGCGCGACTGCCTGGCGCCCAGGACGTCCTCGACCGCGGCCTCCTTCTTGCTCAGTTCGGCCATCAGGCCGTCCTCCTCGGCGATTGGCCGGGTCGTCTCGCGGATGCCCAGGCAGTCGCAGAAGCTCCGCACGATCAGGCTCTTGGCCGTGCCAGGGGGGCCGAGGAGGACCATCGGGACCTGCGCGATGGCGCAGGCGCAGACCATGTCGATGATGTCGTCCTTGCCGACGAACTTCTCCTTGAGGGCGCTCTGGACCCCCTGCACGCGCTCGACCGACTTCTTGATGTGGGGGCGGAGTTCGGGCCTGCGCAGGTCTTCGAGCGTCAAGCTGTCAATGAGGGCCGCCCACTTGGGGCGCCGCTGGGCAGGCTCCCACGCGTCGAATGCCTCGATGTCGCTGATCTCGGCGAAGTTCATTTCCATGGGATGTCCTTTCCTTCAGTGTGCGTCCCGCGGCGGCTGGCCTGCCGCCCGCCGGGGCGCCGGGGCTAGGGTTCCGGCTCGACGCTGACAAGCCACTGAACCCAGCGGTTGCTCCTGAGCCGTTCGCAGTGTTCTTCGAGCTCGGGCACGGGCGAGGTCCGGGCGAAGCGCAGCACCTGGTTGCACAGTTCGGTGAAGGTGGTTCGGGCCTCGGCCTCCGGGATGCAGAAGAGCGCGTTGGGGCTGCCCACTCGCTCGGCCTCCTCCACCACGCCCCGGAGGAACTGGGCCAGGCACACATAGCCCGGCAGCCTGTCGGCCAGCGCGGCCGGGAAGAAGCGGGCGGCGAACTTGCCCCACGCAAGGGCCACCTGCGCGCCGCGGCCCCAGCCGGCCCCCGCTCGCCTGGCGTAGCCGGCCACGCGGACGGCCAGGCGGGCGAGGGACTGGCCGTCGGAGGTTCTCGACAGTGCCGCGAAGATGCCTGCGAGGCTGGGGCGGCCGTACGGGTCGCCGCGCTCCGCCTCCCCAGCGGGCGCGCCGTCGGCCGCGCACAGCAGCGCCAGCAGCACGCGGGCCACGATGCGGTAGGGGGCCGAGGAGTCCTCCGCGCACTCCTGGTCCAGGACACGGCTCAGGAGGCAGACGGCTCTCCCGACGGCCGCATCGTCGCCCCGGAGGGCCTGCTCGGCGATGGTGTCGCTTGCCCAGTTGCTGAATGTGGCGGCGCCGGGCGCGGCGGCGAGGGCCACGAGCCAGCGCACCGGCAGCTCGCCGGCAGCAGAACCAGGGTCGAGGAAGCGGCCGAAGGCGTCCAGAGAAGCGATCTCCTGCTTCAGGCGGACCAGGTCGTGGCGGATGTCGCCTAACGTGCCGTCGCGCGTGAGGTCGCCGAAGCGCTTCTGCCTGGCGGCGCGACCCTCCGCCGGGAGCCCCTGCGGCAGCTTCTCCAGCGCGGCCAGCCAGAGCGGGTCGCTCGCAGGCTCGCGCGCCGCCTCCAGGAGCCCAAGGGGGGCGGGAACCAGTTGCTGGAACGCGGTGAGGAGCGCGTGGGACGCAATGAGGTCGCCTGGGTAGGAGGTTTCGCCGAGGCTCCGCCCCCTGGCGATGGCGCGGCGGACCAGTTCGGGCCTGTAGGCGGCCGTAGGGTTCCAGTCCTCCTCCCCCAGCGCCTCGATGAGGCGGTCAATGCTCCAGGCGTAGTTGTGGATGGCTTCGCACACGCCAAGGATGGCGGTGCTGCACTCGGCCACCGCCCCGGGTTGGAGCAGGATGCGCTCGCGCAACCAGTCCACAGCCGCCGCGTGGAAGGCCTCGAGGGGCCACGGGCCGGCCTCGTGGAGCTCGCGGACCACCTGGGCCATCGCGTCGAGCCGGCGGGCGCGGCTCTCGCCGTCCGACATCAGGTCGTCCTCGAACGGTGCGTACCAGCGCTGCACGATGGCGTCGAGGTCCACGGGCGCGACCGCCCCGAGCGCCCGCTCGCCGGCCAGCAGGCGCTGACAGGTCTTCCGCAGGGCCGCCGCTGCGCCGCGGATGTCCTCTTTGCCCGCGTTCACGTCCCCTCGTGTGGCCATTGCCGTCTGCTCCGTCACTCAGGGCCGCTGCGGGAGCGCTGGGGGGGCCTTCTGCTGGTGGTGCGTGTGGCACAGCACCGCATAGGTCTTCGACTTGGCGCAGTCAGCACCCGCGCTCTGCCACGCCTCGCACAGCTCGGTGTAGAATTCCCTCAATTCGTCATCCGGCGGTCCCGCGGCCGCGGCCCTCTCGGCGGCGGTGGCGATGCCCGGATTGAGCAGCCACCGCGGCTCGTAGCTCGCCGTGGCCTTGGCGAGATGCCAGGCCTCGTGAAGCCTGCCGCTCGCGGCCAGAACCACGAAGAGGGTCTCGGGGTCAATGCCGCTCCGCGCAGCAGCCAGGTGCGCCAGGCACGACGCCAGCTCGAGTCCCCGCTGGAGCATGGCCGGGTGGCCATCGGGCTCTGCTCCCGCCAAGTCACGCCTGGCGAGCGCCAGGGCCAACCGGCACAGGCCGGCCAGCGCGACCGGCTCCACGCAGGCTCCGCCCCTGTCCCTGGCCACCGAGGCCAGCCGCTCCAAGGTTGCCTTCAGGCGCTGGAGCGGGCCGGCCGCCGCCGGCGGCACGGGGCCGCGGGAGACGACTTCGAGAGCGCCTTGGGCCTGGGCGGCGAGGGCCGGCACGGCCTCGCCGCGCTCGAGCGCCGCCTGGGCGTCCGCCAGCGCCCGGCAACTTGCCTCGACCGCCTCGGGCGTCACCGGCAGCGGCAGGGGGCCGGGGCGAGGCGCCGGCGCGCCCCTTCGTATCCCGAGGAACCCCCTTCTGCCGGCGGGCACGGTGGGCTGTGTCTGGCCCCGCTCCGGCTCCCGCCTCGGCTCCGGCTTAGCCGGCGCGGGCAGGGGGCTGACGACTCCGCCGAGGCGATCTTGCTGGGCTCTCTTTTGCAGGGCTTGACCGATGCCCTTGCGTTGGAACTTCGGTTCCACCCACACGTTGAGCACTCGTCCGACGCCGTCAACCTCGAGGATTCCGAGCGCGATCCCGTCACCATCGTTCCAACGATACACGCGAGCGCCCTGGATGCTGGCATGGGGCGCGACCTCGATTGTGTTCGGCGCGCCCGGCGGGTATTGCGGTCTCTGCGACAGTGCCAAGGCATCTCTCCAATGTGGCTCAGGCTGCCTGCTCGGTGCTGGTAGCGGCAAGCGTCTCGCTTGCCGAGCAGGGGCCGAGCGCGGCGGTTCCACAAGCGGGACGCTTGTGGCTACAACTGGCTAGAGGCGGCGGCTGCGCCCTGCCGTCCATGCCCACCTGCTCGCGGGCGGGCGGCAGCGCCTCCAGCTTCAGCCTCTGCTTGATCTGTTCCAAAACCTCCAGGAGAGATTTCACTCGATTCTTCGGAGCCTCGAGCAACTGCTGGATGGCTTTGACGATGCCGGGCAGCCGGCGCGCGTCGAGGAGTTCGCCGAAGTAGGTGACGGAGGCGGCCCCGTAGTCGCCCAGGGCGCGCTCCACCATCCCCGGTGTGCGGCGGGTGCCGCAGGTGGGCAGGACAAGGTGCTTGCCGCGGAACTGGCCCTCGCGCCCAAGCTCGTCGAAGCGCCGGAGGTAGTCCTCGCCGTTGTGGCCCGTGAGGACCACGGTGTTGGCCCGTGAATCGGCGGGCGTGGCGGTGGCGCGGAGTTCTTCCGCCACCGCGCCGGGGATGCCCTGGTCGCTCACGACCACGCGGGCGGGCCCCTCCCTGGCCGGGGCTGCGGCCAGGCTCCTGCTCGCGCGCTCGGGGTCGCTGGCCGTCACGATAAAGAGGCCCGGCGCCACCTTGCGCAAGGCCGTAGCCAGGTCCTCCCGAATGCCCACTGGGCCGAGGAGGACCACCGGCTGCTGCGCGCCGGCCGGCAGCTTCGAGAGGAGGAAGAGGTCCCGCAACGCCGCCGCGTGCCGCCCACCGGCGTCCTCGCCATCGAGAACGGCCTGGACGTGGAGGTCCACCTTCCCGTCCCCTTTCACCTCGCGCCCGGCCGCCACGATGTCGTAGTCGCGCCCGGCGCCCGCCGGGGCGTGCGACACGTGGACGAAGGCGTCGGCCTTGGTCGGTCTCTGGGGGAGCCTGGCCACGCCGAACTCCGCTGTGCCGCCCGTTGGCGCCTCCGGGCTGTCGAACTGCACGGCCTCGGGCACGCCGTCCGACGATGCCTGGATGGACATGGCCTGGCCGCGGCTGTTCACCGCCGCGCGCAGGCGGCCCTTGGGGTCGCGGCGATACTCCACGCGCGTGCCGTTGCTGCCCCGCAGGCCGGCCAGGAGCCCTGCCGCGTCGTAGTCCAGGGCAATCGAGTTGCCCCGCCCGTCGCTCATCTCCTTCAGGCGCTCCCCCTCGTAGCCATACTTCACCACGCCTTCGGCCGTGACGTGCTGGGTTGGCCTGTGGGGAGCACCTGCCGGGAACGTGACCACGCGCTCGCCCGGCCTCAGTCCCCGTCCAAGCGGGCTGCCGCCGGCCCAAAGGGACTCCAACTTGCCCTCGACGTAGTACCAGAAGTTCTTGTAGCACAACAGGCCAGCCGTTCCCTCCAAGTTCCGGTAGTTGCGGACAGTGATCTGTCCGGGAGGCGTGAACTTCCAGTGTTGGTCGAGAAACACCTCCTGCCTGGAGCCGAAGCGGAAGCGGATCTCCCTGGGCACTACGTCGCCTGAGTCGAGCTTGACGGTCTCTCGACTGACAGTGAGGCTGGGCACGCGCAGCGCCCAGCCGCCGCCGATGGCCGGGCGCGCGTCGCGGAGGGGGAACTCTCGGACGGCCTCCAGGCCGCCGACCGTGAGGTCAGTCTGCCAAAGGCGGACGGTTTCCACTGAGAGCATGGGGCAGCCGGCCGCCTGAAGGGCTCGCCCCTGCGCCGCCACCGGCCAGTTCCCACGAGCCGGTTCGCGCCGAAGCGCATCGAGTGCGGCGGCGCCAATGGCCTCGGCTAGCCGGTCGCCGTCGTGATACGCGTTCTTCGGCCTCAGGGTCACGCCCCCGGACATGCGGAGCGTTCCAATCGGCTTCCCAGCCCCATCCTTGATCTCGCGCGTTGCGCGGGCGGCCGGCGTGCTGGCCGTGGTAGGCACCCGTTGCGGCTGATACTCCGAAAGCACCCACGCCCAGTCGAGTGCGGGGCGCGCCAGGTCCGCCTTGCCCGGCTCCGGGGGCAGCAATGCCTCGGCCACGCTGACCAGCTTGGCGAACTCCCAGAGCCTCCGCAGCACCGGGTATGCCCGAGCATAGGCAGCGTAATTCCGGGTGAGATGGTCCGTGAAGGCCCTGGCCGAGGGACTCGCAGGGCGCTTGGCATCCTTCCAATCCCCGCCCACGAGGTCCTGTGCCCTGGGCTCGACTCGAAGCTCGGCCTCAGGGATGAAAGTGCGCCCATCCGGGCTGCGGCGCACGGCTGAGCGCGAGTGCTCGATCCAGATGCGGTGCCACCTGCTGCCGACGCCGCCGTCCATCCCCGCGGCGAGCTCGAGCCCGCTGCGGTAGCCCTCCACTTTGCACCCGAACAACTCCCGTGTCTCGTTGTCCTTGTCGAAGTCCAGGCACTTCAGGAGCCGGTCGCTCCCGAACGCGGCCAGACCCAGCACGGTGTTCTCGATGCCCCCGAAGTACGTCACGCGCATTGGCGCCCCCTCGGGAACCAGCCCCTCCCCGTCCAGCTTCGTCGCGTCGGGGCGCATGTCCACCCCAGGCGCCTCCCCGCGTCGCAGGGCGCGCAAGGCCAGGATCAGGACGTCGAGCAACTCCTGGGGTTCGAGGGGCGCCTCGCCCTCGACGGCCTCGCCGACGAAGACGACCTCCCGTCTTCCGGGGGGAAAGACCACGGCAGTCAGACGCGTGAACGTCGCCTTGGCGGGTTCAGCCGTTGTCCTGTCGGACAGCCGCGCGATGGTTGCCCCTCCCCTTCCCATGCCGGCCACCCAGTTGAGCTGGACATCGGCCCCCTCCTCCTGTGCCCCAGCGCCCGTGGTGCCCCCTGCGAGGACCATGCCCACGACGGCCGCCAGGCAACTGAACACCCCGTGCTGCCACTTGTGGCTCATGGCGTACCCCCTCATCCTGCCGAGGCCAACCTCGACCCTGGGCGGGCTCGCGGTGCCCAAGCCCGTCTCCCCGGCAGACCCGATAATAGCCGGCCCATTCGGCTCTGTCAACTGCCCTCGCCGCCCAGGATGCGATAGGCGGCATCGGCGTGGCGCCGCGCGAGGGCGGCCGCCCAGAGGCCCTCGGGGTCCCCGAGCCGCCTCGCCACCAGCTCCCTGTGCACGGCGGCGAAGGCTGCGGCGAGCGCCCGCTCCACGGCGAAGGCGGTCGCCCCGTCGGCGGGGTCGAGCGCCCGCAGGCGGGCCACCAGCGAGTCGAAGAGCTTCGCCTCGCCGCACAGGTCCGCAAGGGCGAGCACGCCGTCGAGCGTCGGCTCGCCACGCAGCTCCGCCAGCTTGCCCGCCTCGTCGGACGGCAGGACGCGGAAGATGCCGCGGACGAGGGGCAGGTCAGCCGCCGGCGCGATGGGCCGCACCTCCCAGCGGACACTCCCGCCCGCAGGAATGGCCTCGACGGGCAGGCTCACGTGAGCCACAGCGGTCTCCGTGGCCAGGATGTCGCCCTCCTCGACCGTCCACAGCCGCACGCGCCACGGCCCGTCCAATGCGGTAGACCACGCAAGGATGGCTGGCGGCGCGAGAAGATGGGTGAACCACAGGGGCGAGGTGTGGACCACCCTGCCCTCCGGGGTCTCGGGCTCGCCCGCGGCGACGACGTATGCCGGGTCGTAAGCCTCCTTGATCTCCGCCAGGATGCGGCCACGGGCCGCCGCGGGCTGCGCCATGGCCGCCCGGAGCCGCCCGGCGAAGTCCCCGCTGAGGCCCACCGCGCGCTCCGCTCCATCCTCGCCCAACACCCGCCCGCACGCCCGGAACACGGCTTCCAATTGCTCGGGGCTCAGCACCTCCGGCCAGCCTAGGGCGTCGCGGAGGGCGGCAAGGTGGAGCGCGCACGCCTCGCACGACAGGAGGTGCCGGCCTACGCTGGGCATCCTCTCCCGCGCGCGGCTGCCCAGGGCCGCGTAGTCGGGCAGGCACTCCACAACGTCAGCGCACTCGGCGGGCAGGCCCTCAGCCGCCTCGGGGAGTTCCCCCGGCAATGCGGCGCGCAAGCGTTCCAGCACCTCGGGCGCGCCCTCAGCAAGCAGGCGAACGGCCTCCCGCATCTCCTCGGCGGCCACGGCGCCGCCGGCAAGGTAGCGGGCCAGCGTCCTGCTTGCGGCGGCCCAGTCCCGGCCCTGTCCCCCCTCGGGCTGCCCGTTGTGTGGCGTGCGGGTGTTCACCGGCTCACCTCCCTCCGGGGTTCGCCTGGCAGCCGGCGGGCTTCGAGGCGCCGGACCACGGAGGCCAGGTCATCCAGTTCCCTGGCTGCGGGACGCAGGATAGCCGCCACCTCCTCGCCGGCCCTGGATCGGAGGACCACAAGCAGCCAGGCCGGCGCGGCCAGGAAGCCGAGCCCCTGCCGTTCCACGCGCCTGCGGGCCTCGGCAAGCTCGGCCCCGTTGGTTGCGTCCTCCATCCAGGCGCGCGCCGCGCTCAGGCGGGTGGCCCCTGCCTCATGGCCACGCGGCCACAGCGCCGCCCGGTCCGCGAGCAGCCGCTGGGCGGCTTGGCAGGCATCGTCGGGCGGGCGCCGCAGGTCCACGAACAGCCGGGCCAGGAGCGCCCAGGCCAGCGTGCCCTCGCCGGCCGACGCGCGTGCCAGGCCAGCCAGCCGCCGCAACGTGGTCACGTCACGTCCAGCCACCCCGTGCTGGCGCTCGACCCAGAGGCAGACCGACACGTCCCCCGGCTCGTCCTCCGCCCCTGCGGGCACTTTGTCCAGGACGTAGCGAAGGGCCTCCAGGCGCTGGAGCAACCGCCGCTTCACCACCGCAACGGCCGCACAGGTGACCTGGACACCGCGCCCATCGCCAGCGATGGGCTCCCGCCGCTCGATCTCGGCGGCGAGGTCCACATCGCTGACCCCTGCGCCCGCGGCACCCTGATAGAGCATTTCCTCTCGCATGATTTGCACTCGCCCGCGTTTAGGCCCCTTGAAATACGTGAGCACCAGCTCGAAGCGCTCTCGCCACGCGAGCACGAGTTCCTCGAACATCACTGGCTGCTCCGGAGAGTCCGTGCGGGGCGGCTCCCCCAGGGTGTCCTCGGGGGGTAAGGGGGCCGGGGGAGGCCCCTTCGCGGGGCGGCGCATCTTGTTCAGGGCGATCGTGATGAGCCAGGACGCCAGGTTGCCCTCATACGTGTACCCCCCGCTGCCCGCCGGCTCCAGCAGGCAGACGAAGGCCTCCTGGACGGCATCTTCGGGGGAGAGGCGTGCATGGGGCGAGTGGCACGCCTTCAGGACAGCACCGAGGACGGTCCGGTGCAGTTCCTCGCACTGCCGATCGAGCGCGGGGTCGGCCGGGCCGCCTGCCCGCCTCGCCTCGAGGTAGCGGATGAGAGCGCCCCGCCGAACGAAGTGGCCCGCGGCCCCACACAGGCGAGAGCTTGAGAAGGTCCGGAGCCGCGGCAGGCCAACCCGCTGGACCAGGCACCCAGCGTCCTCTGGGGCAAGCCCCCCCGCTTGGCAGAGCACCTGAGTGGCCTGCTCGGCGACCTGTTCGTCGCTCGCCGCGAGGTTGGCCACGAAAGCCTGTGCCCGGTCCAGCGCCGAGGCCCGGTCTTGCAGCAGCGCTCCCAACCTCGCGGGCCGCACCGCTGCCTGGAAGTCGCGCGCCAGCCGCCACACCTCCTCAAGCCGCTGGCCGCCGCCGAGCAGCTCGGCCATCGGGCACCCGCAGGCCTCGGCGGCCAACTCCACCGCCGCCAGGCCCGCGCGGCACGACTCGGCCCTCTTGGCCAGGCCCCGGGGCGTCATGCGCCACGCTGACTGCCCGCCGTTTCGCGCGGCCGCCTCGGCCAGCACGGCCAGCAGCAGCGCCTTGGCTGCCGCCGTGGCGGGCTCCCCCTCGTCGTCCGCCAGAGCAGAGCGGCAGGTGTCCAGGAGCAACCCGACGCGCTCGGGCGCCTCGCCGGGCGCCTCCGCGGCCGCCCGCTGCTGCAAACTGATAAGAAGGGGCCTGCCCGCCAGAAGCCGCTCGACGGCCCCAGCCTGGGCTGCGCAGCGCTCCCCCAGCCTTCCATTCTCGATCATAGGTGCCACCCCCCACGGCACGTGCCGCGCCGCGGACACCCTCGAACCAGACTGCCGTTCCCGCCCACGCGCCGTCGCATTATACAAACCGCGCGCGGCGCGTTCAACTGCCGCGGCGCGACTTTCCCCTCCCCGAGTGCAAGAGAGCCTGCCCGCATGAGTACAGGGGGTAGAGAGCAAGCGAGGCCGCCCAGCGGCCACCTGGCAACCCTGAACATCAGCGGAGGAGAAAGGAGGCGCAACGAGCGTGGGACGGTCTGCCGCGAGCGGAGGCCGACGTCGGCCCCCGGAACACCAGAATCGGTTCATCTCTGCCAGAAAGGAGTCCGCAATGCATCGCAACAACAGCCTCGCCCTTCGTGTGAGCCTCTCGGCCCTCTACGTCCTCCTCGCCAGCGCACTGCTCGCAGGCGCGCCCGAACCGGCCGACCCCGAGGCCCTGGTCCCCGAGGAGCAGGTGAACACCCACACCCTCATGCCCTTCCTCAAGGCCGCCTTCCTGAAGTGCGAAGTCCTGGCCGACGGCGCGCTCAAGGTCGAGGACGAGGGGATGAAGACCCTCATCAAGGTGGACCCGGCCAAGAAGCTCGTCGCCATCTTCTCCCTCTGGTCGCTCAAGGCCGGCTTCTCCGAGGCCGAGAAGCTCAGCCTCGCCAACCGGCTCAACAAGACCCTCATCATCGTGCGCTTCCACGTCCACGAGGCCACGGTCCTGGTGTGCGACTACCAGTTCTCCTACGAGAACGGCATTCGCCCCTCCACCTTCGTCGGGGCCTACCGCCTGTTCGCCAAGGTGGTCAAGGGCGCCGTGATGACCCAAGACCCCGACCGCATCATCGGCACGGACGGCTCGCGCAGCGTCCGGGCGCCGGGCCAAGGCGTCTGAATCCAGATATGGCGTAACAACTCAGCCGTCTGAAGTGCACGCCCCCACCGACCCTTCGGCTTCGCTCAGGGCAGGCCCTCGTGTCGGTGGGGCGAAGGATTGGCCACTATGCCGGACCGCCCTCACACCCCATCCCCCTCTCCACCCCTCTCCCTCTCAGGGAGAGGTCGCCTCGTCAGCGAGGCGGGTGAGAGTGGGGGTTGTGCCCAAGGGTTCACCCTCCCCTTCCCCCTCCCTCCGAGAGGGAGGGGGGTAGGGGTAAGGGGGTGCGGGGGCCGCCGCGGGTAGTGGCCAATCCTGCGCCCCACTCGGTGCCGCTGGCTGGTGAGCGGCGCAGCCCAGTGGGGGCGGGGACTTCGTCAGGCTGATATCCTATCCGTGCCCATCCGTGCCATCCGTGGTCCAGAATCGGTTTCGCGTTCTGCGTTGTTCCGCGTCTTCCGCGGGGAGCCGGTCTTTACCCGCGCAATCCGCGGTCAAGAACCGGTTTCGCGTTCTTTTCGTGTGCCCTCGACTTCGCTCGGGCCAAGGTTTCGCGGGCGGCCTCTTCTCTGTGGCTTCTCTCTGTGGTCTCAGTGCCCTCTCTGGTGAGAGGTCCCGTTTCGCCTCTTTCGCGGGCAGGTCTTCTCTGCGGCCCCTGCGCCTCTGCGTGAGAACCGATCGGTGCGGCCATGTGGGGCTGGCGAGGCCGCCCCCATGAAGCTGCCGACTTGGACGAGTTGGACGACTTGCCCATGGAACGTCTTCTCAGTACCCCAATGAAGCCCCGCTCGTGGGCCAGCTCGATCACGGCATTGCCGGCAAAGCCGACCTCGCGCAACGCCTGGCCGATGGCCTTGCAGAGCCGCGCCCCTTTCGGTATCATGGGCTTCGGTCATCTCCGCGGAATGCTGAGGCGAGACTCGCTGCGCTATGCCTTGCCTGCCACGACTCCTGCTCGCGCTCTCCCTCTCCGCCCGCGTTCCCGTTCTGGCAGCGGCAGAGGCCCCGCGCCCGCCCCAGCCGCCGGCGAAGGGGCTGGACCGCAGGGCCCTCGGGGACGAGTTGCGAAAGCTCCTCGACACGCCGAACCTGCGCCGCGCCCGCTTCGGCGTGTGCGCGATGGACCTGGCAGCCGAGGACTGGCTGTTCGAGCACAACGCCGATGAGTTGCTCATCGTGGCCTCGAACAACAAGCTGGCCACGACGGCGGCGGCCCTCGAGCTGCTCGGCCCGGACTTCGCCTTCCGCACCACCGTGGGCGCCTGGGGCAAGGTGCAGGCCGACGGCGCGCTGGCGGGCGACCTGGTGCTCATTGGCCGGGGCGACCCGAACATCTCCGGCCGCCTCTACGGGGCGAAGCCCACGGCCGTGCTCGAGGAGTGGGCGCGCGCCGTTGCCCAGGCCGGCATCCGCAGCGTGCGCGGCGGCATCCTGGCCGACGACACGTACTTCGACCGCCAGCACCTCCACCCCGGCTGGCCGCAGGGGCAGTACCAGGCCTGGTACTCGGCACCCATCGGCGCACTGTCGTTCAACGACAATTGCGTCCTGGTCGTCGTCAAGCCCGGCGCCCGCCCGGGCGACCCCGCCCTCGCCACCACCGACCCGGCGACCTCGTACGTCGAACTGGTGAACACCTGCTCGACCAGCCGCGCGCGAGTCGGCGACAACCGCGTCCTGGTCCACCGCCGCGCGGGCGAGAACCGCATCTTCATCAGCGGCGGCATCCGCTGCCAGGGCGCGCCGTTCACCGCCTGGATCACCGCCCACGACCCCGCCCTCTACACCGCCGCGGCCTTCGCCGACGTGTTGCGCGCCCGTGGCATCCCCGTGAGCGGCCCAGCCCGCCTCCTCACGCCGCCCCTGAAGATCGAGCCCGCCGCCCTCCGCGAGATCACCACGACCACCTCCACCCTCAAGGACAGCGTGGTGGTGGCCAACCGGAACAGCCAGAACTTCTACGCCGAGCAGATCCTCAAGACCCTCGGCCGCGAGAGGGCCGGCAAAGGCACCTGGGCCGCGGGCGCCGAGGTCGTCGAGAAGTTCCTCCGCGCCGCCAAAGTCACCGGCACCTTCGACTACACCGACGGCTCCGGCCTCGCCCGCGCCAACCGCTTCAGCACGCGCCAACTCGTCCAGCTCCTCCACTACGCCCACGGCCGCCGCTGGGGCGCCCTCTACAGGAGTTCGCTGGCCGAGCCGGGCCAGGAGGGCACGCTCTCGCGCCGCCTCGACGGCCTGAAGGGCAAGCTCTTCGCCAAGACGGGCTACATCGGCGGCGTCTCGGCCCTCTCCGGCTACGTCGAGGCCCGCGGCGAACGCCTCCTCGCCTTCTCCATCCTCATCAACGACTTCCGCTGCTCCCTGGCCGACGTGCGGAGCCTCCAGGACGAGTTGGTCGCCCGGCTCGCCAACTACACCCCATAGGACGATTTTTCCCGCCGCCTCTTGCGTTTCTCCCCGTCGCGTGGCATGATGGCTGCGCACGATCGGGGATCGGGATGGGGCTCTCTGGACACAGGAGGAAGCCGATATGCGCACGCTTCGTTACCACGGATGGCTGTGGATGCTCTTCTGCGCGGCTGCCCTGTGCGTGGGCGGCGCGCCGGACAAGGAGGGTCCGAGCAAGCTCGAGCTGAGCGGCGCCGAGCACCGGCTCAAGGGCTTCGAGGACAAGGTGAAGCGCATGCGCGGCCAGCCCTTCAAGCCGGGCGCCATCGAGCAGGAGGCCCTCCAGCGTATCGCCGACCTCCAGAAGAAGTACCCCGACGACCCGAAGGTGAAGGAGCTCTTCGAGCGCGCCCGCCAGGCCCTCCTCGCCAGCAAGGGCGAGACCACGAAGATCACCCCGGACATGCTCGCTTACCGGGAGAATGAGAAGAAGCTCAAGGGCATGTTCGCCGCCGAGGCCGAGAAGGCCTGGGAGGCATTCCGCAAACAGGCCACCGAGCAGAAGGGTGCCATCGCGAAGGCATTCCCTGCCCCCTCGACTGACGAGGCGGACATCGCGGACCTGCGGGGCAAGTACGTCGTCCTCGAAGGCTTCGACTACCCCCGCAACGAGTTCACCGACATGGGGCGCCAGTTCTGCTTCGTCGGCGCCGGCGCACGCGGCTTCTACTATGTCGAGCTATCCAATCGCTCGTGGCTGGGCGCCTACGAGGCGCTGAAGCGCTACCGCCGGTTGGTCAATCGCGACATGCCCGAGGGGATGCAAGGCACCCTGGTCGGCAAGATCACCAACGTGCTGCTGCTCGTCCCGCAGGCGGGCGAGGAGAAGACCCAGAGCGTGCAGTGGGGCTGGGCCGTCGAGCCCGAGGCACTCTACGTCCCCGGCTGCACCTTCGCCATCACCGACCCGCAGACCGAGAAGGGCGGCAAGTTCGCCGCCGAGGAGAAGATGGAGGACGTCAAGGGCGCCCTCTACACCGTCAAGGCGGTCCCCGACAACGCGACGCCCGAGCGGCTCACCGAGATCTTCATCACCGCGATCAAGGAGAAGAACTACCCGCTCTACCTGGAATGCATAGACCCGCGGCGGCGCGCGACGCCCAAGGGGCGTGACCTGTGCATGTACCACTGGGAATGGCACCAGAAGCGGTTCGCCGAGTTCTACTGCCACGTCGTCGTCAACCCCGCCAAGATCAGCGTGCTCCAGGGCTTCGACGAGAGCAGCACCATCGAAGGCGCCTTCCTCACGAAGGAGGACAAGGAGAAGATCAAAGCCACTTCGGAGCCACTCGTCGAGCAGGCGGAACTGACCACCGTTGCCTACGACGAGCGCGGCCGCCAATACGGCAGCCCCAAGCCGCGCTTCTTCCGCCGAGTCGAGAAGAAGCGCTGGTACATCACGGACTTCGCCCAGCCGTTCTGAGTCCCCGCCAGGAAGCGCTGAAGGAGAGAATGCCATGAGAACGACGAGCCGATGCCGCCTTGCCCTCCTCGCGCTCGCCGCCCTGCCCGCGGCGGCCGTGGGAGGCGAGACTACCGTGCTGCCACCGACCCGGATCTTCACGTTCATGGACGTGAAGCCATCCGTGGGCACCGCGGGGATCACGCTTGGCGAGGGCGTTGGGGCCGTCTACGAGAAGTTCACCGGCCGGCTACGCGAAATCTGGACGCGAATCCCCACGACGGAGGATCAGGACAAGGATGACTGGGATCTGAGCATGACCGCGGCCGAGGGCTTCTGGAACGCCAAGGTCGGCCAGTTCGCTGACGAGGCCAAGTCCCACCTCAAGCAGCGCGGCCACTGGCAGGGCACTTTCCCGAAGTCGTGGCAGGATATTGTGAAGGACCACAACGACCTGGTCACCGAGACTGCGAGCAGCGACGGGTTCATGGCCATCTTCATGAAGGGCCGTATCTGCTACATGACTGACCAGAACAACAAGGCAGCCAAGACCTTCAAGGGGGTGATGAACAACTTCAAGACCTTCCTGGCAGAAACCGCGAGGGTGGCGGACGCGGCGGACAGGACCCGCCCCACGGTCGCTGACTCATCCGCGCAGGCGCTCATCCGGCGTGCGGCCGCAAGCACGCAGCTCAAGGCGCTCCGAACGCAACTCACCCGCATGCACAACTGGCAGAGCGCGATGGAGTCGTGGCAGACCGCGTGGCGTAGCGTCTTCTCCGACAGCAACGCCGAGCCCGACAAGGTCAAGAAGGCGGTGGAAGAACCCCTCCAGAAGCTGCTCGACAAGATCAAGACCCTCAAGACCGTCGCGGAGGTGTTCTCGACCGAAGTCAAGGCCTGGCAGGCGCTTGCCGCGAAGCACACGAACGACTACAAGACCGCCTATCTCCAATGGAAGGCGGATGCCGATCCCCTGCTCAACGGCACCGTGTTCGATGCCTACCCGTTCCTGGGCACGAAGAACCTGAAGGACATTCACAAGGCCCTCGACTCGCGCATCGAGCAGTGGAAACCCCTGGCCAATTGACCGCAGGGGCGCACGGATCAGCGGCGCAGGCGGGCGCGCACGCGCGCGGCGAGGGCGAAGAGGACGACGCCGGCGGTGAGGAGGAGGCAAGCCCCCGCGAACAGGTCGCCGTGGCGGGCGTAGAAGGTGAGGCCCTGCCGCAGCGGCACGCGGCCCACCATCGTCCCCGAGATGAGCTTGCTGCGGCCGCGCTCGTCGCGGACCATTTCGCGGACACGGCCCGCCGGGTCTATGATGCACGAGATGCCGGAGTTGACGCTGCGGACGATGCCGATGCGGCACTCGATGGCGCGGAAGCCGCACACGGCCAGGTGCTGGTCCAGCTCGTGGCTCCCCTGGAACCAGCCGTCGTTCGATATGTTGATCAGGAAGTCGGCGCCCGCGCCCTCGGGCCGCACCACGTAGTCGCGCGTGATGTAGGGGAACGCGCTCTCGAAGCAGATGAGCACGCCGAAGCGCGCGCCGTCGAGCGCAAGCGGCTCCCGCAGAACCCCGGGCGAGAAGCCCTTCCCGTAGGGCACCACCTGCTTGAGGAACCACAGGAGGCCCCCCAGCGGCATGTACTCGCCGAAGGGCACCAGGTGCATCTTGTCGTAGCGGTCGGCCCGCGTGGGCATCGCGCCGGGGCGAAAGAGGTAAGCGCTGTTGTGCACCAGGCTCTCATACTCGACCAGCGGCTCCCCCTCGCGCACCCGCTGGCCCTCGCGCACCAGGATGCGGCGGAGCGGCATCTCACCCGTCTCGGGCTCCGCGTAGTCCGGCAGCTCGTACGAGCGGCCGCCTATGGTGATCTCGCGGTCAGTCACCCGCTGCACCGTGGCGTCGGCCGCCGCCCCGAACACGATGTCCAGCCCAATCTCGGCGTGCGCCCCGATGAGCATCGGGCAGCCGAGCCGGCGGGCGAGCGCCGCGATCTTCGCGCGGTGCTCCTGCACGAGCGCCTGCTCGGGCCGGTTCAGCGAGAGCTGTACCATCGTCTCCGGCCACACCACCAGGTCCAGCCCCTGCGGCAGCCGCCGCGTCAGGGCCTCGTGCTCCCCGACGATCTTGGCGATGCTCTCCTTCGTGAGCTCGTTCTTGATGCTCTGGGGCACGTTGCCCTGGACGATGCCCACGAGCGGCCCCTCGCGGATCTCCAGCGTCGCCAGCCGCCACGCCCCATACCCCAGCATCCCGCCCGCCAACAGGGCCACGAACGCCGCGCCCCAGGCCACCCGCCGCCACGCCAACTCCCCCCGCCACCAGGCCCGCGCCACCTCCCCCACGAAGGCGTTCGACGCCGCTAGTACAAAACTCACCGCGTAGGCCCCGAACAGGTCCGAGACCTGCACCAGCGCCTTGAACGGGAACTGCGTGTGGCCCAGGAACAGCCAGGGAAAGCCCGAGAGGAAGAAGCTCCGCAGATACTCGCACCCCACCCACACCACCGGCGCAGCCACGAGGAACGGCGCCCGCAGCCGCCGCATCGCCGACCGCACCAGGAGGCCAAACAGCACGTAGTACAGGCTCACATACAGCGTCAGCCCCGCCCCGCCCGGCACCGTGACGAGATACTGCCACGACAGCCCCAGCCCCGCCGCAACCAGCCCCATCACCCAACTGCCCAGGAACGCCTGCCGCCCGCTCGCCTCCCGCAGCACGAGAAACCAGGGCACGAGCGCCACCCACGCCAGCGGCCACAGCCCCGGCACGGGATAGCTCAGGCGCAGCACCACCGCGCTGAGCACGCAGGCCCCGAGAACCCACAGGATGCGCGGACCCGGCAGCGTTCGCATAGCTGGCCTGGAGTTGGGGGGAAGGCGCGAACGGCGAACCGCCGCCGTCCTCACGGCCTCGGAGTATAGCCGATCCCCCGGCGGCGATCAAGCGATCGAGGCACGGGCGTGTTGACCAGACCCCGTTCAGGGAAACCGGCCCGTTCGGAGTCCCGCCTTCAGGCGGAAAGACGCAGGAGAGGGCCGCCTGAAGGCGGGACTCCCAACGAGTTCACCCTTTGGGCAACACGCCCCTACTCTCTGGCACCGCGGGGAGTCAGGTCAGCCGCCACATCGGCGACGGTGAAGATGACCGTGAAGAAGGTGCCGTGGCGGTCAACCCCGATCTCCTTCTCCTCGCCTTTGTTGGCCAGCCAGCGGCCGATCATGAACAAGCGGCCCTCGCGGGCGTCCATCCCCCAAATGCCGTGACAGGCGCGGCCCTCGCTGTCCGTGAGCTCGCCGTGGTCCACGATGGCAGGGCGAGCCGCGGGGTCGAGGGCGAAGCTCTTGAGCCGCGTCGCCCGCCGCTTATCAGGGCCCGCGCTCGTGATCGTGTAGAACAGGCGGTTGCCCAGGCGGGCCGCGCCGAGGTGGAACCGCCCCGTCCGCTTGATGGGGAAGAAGGCGGCGGGGTCGTCGCGTTCCTTCGTCGAGTCGAAGAGGCACATGTCCTCGCCCGCCATCACCAGGCAGCGGTCGCCGTCGGGCAGGGCGCCGTGCCAGTCCCAGGCGTCCCGGTGGGGCGGCAGAGCGCGCTGCCAGCGTTCGAGCTTGCCCGTGGCGCCGCGGGCGACGTGGAGGGACTCGGAGTCGCCGCGTATCTCGAACCAGCAGTCGCCGCGGCGGTCCACGAAGATATGGAACGCGGGCAAGTGGTCAATCTTGGTGGGCTTGGAGAGGAGGAGGCCGAGGTCTTGCTTCTTGCCCGAGGGGATGTCCACCCAGTAGAGGCGCGGGCCGTCGCCCTTGCCGAAGGGGGTGACGTAGAAGAGGAGGCGGTCGCGGGCCGCGTCGAGGCCCACGCCTGAGTAGTTGGTGTAGTTGGGGTGGACGACCCCGAAGTCGCGCCATTTCCCCGTGGCGAACTGGTAGCCGAGCAGGTGGGCGCCCGTGTAGGCGGCGATGCCCTCGGGCGTGTAGTTGGCCAGGTGGGTGCCGAAGTAAATCCAGCCGTCTTTCTCAACTATTTCGCTGTGGATTTTGCCCTGCGGCGGTTGCTTCGTGATGTCCTCGCCGCACACCGGGCTGATGTCCTCGCAGATCATCGTGACCTTGCGGGTGCGCTGGTCGTAGCGGAAGAAGGCCGAGCCGTGGTCCTTCCAGTGCCCGCCCGCGGCGAAATAGCAATTGCCGTCCGCCGCCACGCGCAGGCCCTGCCACTGGCCGTCGAGCATGCGGACGAGTTTGTTGAGGATATGGCTCTCGACCACCAACTTCTCCCGCTTCACCTCCTCCGGCTTCGGCCCCTGGATGCAGTCGAGCGCGTAGCTCGCCGCCCACTGGAGGCTCTCGCTTTTCGCCGAGCGGAGGACGCCCTCGATCTCCCGGACCGCTGGCTTTGCCTCGGCGCCCATCTGACCCAGTGCCTGGGTGGCCGCGAAGACGACGCCGGGGTCCATATCGCGCAGCTCCTCAGTGAGGATGGGCACTGCCTCCTTCGCCTCTGGGCCGATGAGGCCGAGCGCGGCCGCCACGTTGCGGCGGGCGACGCCCTGCTCGCTCCTGAACGCCTGGATGAGCGCGGGGACAGCGGCCTTTGCCTTTTTCCCCATCCTGCCGAGTGCGAAGGCGGCGTAGCGGCGGTCCAGCGGGAGGCCCCTCAGTCTGGCGGCGATGGCGGGAACCGATTCGGCCGGGCCGGCGGCCAGGGCCACCGCCGCCTTCCAGCGCACCTCCTCGCTCGGGTCGCCCAACTGCTTGAGCAGTGCGGCGACATCCGCCGGCGCCTGGGCCTCTCCAGCCCACAACGATCCCGCGAAGCACAGGAGCATCGAGGCCCACTTCATCAGGGTTCTCCACCTCAAGGGGTTCAAGATGTTCACGCGCGCGCACGGGGGTGAACATCTTGGAAAGGGCTGCCACAACGCGGCAGGCCCGGACATAACCCGTTGGCGTCTACCGACATGTGTCATCAGGGCGCCGGTCCCCTTACCGGAATCAAGATGTTCACCCGGTCCCCCCGGGGGAGGGCAGACATCATGGGGGCAGCTCTGTCGTCATCTCAACTCGACGATCCGTACGCTTCCGGCCAGGACTTCGATGCGCACGGCATTATCTCTGACCTCCAGTTTCTCGGTCAGCAGGAGGCGGTCGCGTGCGGAAGTGACTGGTACGCGACACTTTATGACCACGGGACGGTTCTCGCGGTAGTCGGTCGGCGTAATGCCTTGCTGCGGCTTGAGTTGGCCCGCGGGATTCAGGAGCGTCACCAGCCAGCCCTTCTCCGAGCGGCTCACGAGCCACTCGACATCGCCCTCAACCTCCACCGGCATCAGCCCCCGCGTCAGGTGGGCGATGAGCCGGGCGACCACGGGGTGCGCCTCGCGATTGATT